>Ga0210059_1008899_pt1 | contig 15756 bp, 12 predicted proteins | sample Ectturendosymbi2_FD_188042 | JGI IMG/M metagenome (GOLD analysis project Ga0210059, IMG submission 188042) | Ecteinascidia turbinata endosymbiont from Florida, USA - Sample 2 (SPAdes) (version 2) | ecosystem: Host-associated > Tunicates > Ascidians > Unclassified | place: Key West, Florida... | reverse complement strand
ATTGCAAACCACAGCAACCATGTAGAAGACCGTATGGTCCTAAGCTGTCCACCACATGAATACACGGGGGTTTCACAACAACGCCAGGATCGTGGAAGCAATTTTGCAACATCGATGAGGGATATAAACATCTGATGTGCTGTGCGACACTAACGCTGCTTCTGACTCTTTTTGACATGGCTAGGGCTGCAAAAGACAGTTGCTAATTTCGTAACTGTTTTGCGATCCAGACCAAATGTCCCGCAGGCCGTAGGTTGCTGACCCCACTCCAAAGTGGTTTTTATGTTGGCCCAACTGCAATGCGAAAACCTTGTCGAAGTAAGTTTTTGCGGAGGGAAATTGCGGTTAACCCTTCGCCATTCAAAATGCAAAACCCAAAGTCAGGACGATTTAACTTTTTGAAGTGAAAGCAAAGGTAATGCAGCACTTACCATAATGCAGCACATAACATAATGTGCACAGATTTCTAGATAAACTAAACTATTTTGGTGCTGAAGTAATTCGTGTCCTCAAAGCAGTGGTCCCTCTGAGATTTTTGTAAGTCGGCTGGTGTCCAAAAAGTGCCGTCAAGATAAAAAAAACTTAGGCGCCCTTTGTAAATTTTCTTACAATGCGTCCATTTTTACCGAAAAAAGCTTCCATCAACCATTTTGGTGAACGACCAAGAAAAATAAAAAATGGTCTTCACTTTTTCTAACACGTACACACGCAACATTTTCTGATAAACAAACAAAAAAACAGTCATCACAAAGGCAATAAATATAATTAGCCGCATGCAAACTTCCTTCACGAATGTGAACCTTTTCTTTCAGACCGGGGTTGGCCTGCGTACGGTCCTGAATGACTGTCTTTGTTGCGCGTTGCTTACTGTCGCAACTTTTTGTACCGCGACCAATTACAGCAACCCACTCTAACCCAACAACCCCCATTTAAAACTCAAATAAAGCAAATGCAATGCAGCTGTGTTCATAAAATATCTACCGGTGACCCCTCCAAAAATGGTTCACGAACCCCAGGTTGAAAATCACTGCACTAAGCCAACAATACAATTGAATCAGGCTAATGATCTGAAGATACTGCGCAATTTCTTTACATCTGAAGATACTGCGCAGTTTCTTTAAAGGTTTTGAAACAACAAAGGAATTTTGCTTTGTCTCTTTTCCCTCAGGTTGGTTTCGCGTCTAGCAGCTAAATCCTGCGTCCAAAATCTGAAAATGGTTTGTAGCGTACTGTCTGAAGTATGACTGACTTAACAGTGTGTTTGTTAGCACTATGAAATAGCCTCAGCAATAAACATTCTTAACCCACTAGCTATGCCACGAGAATAAAAACAACTACTACATAACTAACGGCTAACGCCCAGTCACCTACACGTGTACTTTAAATATTTCTTTACCTCTGCATGCAAAGTTGTAAAAAATTCCAAAACTTAATTGAAAGTGTTTGTCAGATTTAGACAGTGATCCCAACTACCAACAAACCTTCGTTGTTTCGTTACTTAACACAAAAATTTTCAGCTGGCTTAGATTTTCAGTGCTCATGCGTAACATAGAATGTAAAAAGTTAGAAAAAAAGCTTTTTTACAAATAATTTAATTCTAGGTTATATCAAAATTGTAATAAAATTATATGAAAAAAAACTAGCCTCCACGCGATAAACTTTGATAAATGTCGTGGAGTTCAACGCGTTTTTTAACATTGCGCAAACGCCATCCACCACGTGAAGGAACTGTTTTCCTTTTGACCTAAACACTGCAATTCAGCCACGTTGCTGTTTATTAATGCAACAGAGGTAATGGTCAAACATTAAATATTCAGTATCTTTTTTTTGTAATAGAGTCGATCAAAGATAAATAAAATCGATATCCAAACAGACCTTCTCTAAAGACTTCTTAACATAGTTGATTTGCTGTATGCGTAATCTAGATCATTCAATACTACATAAAATTCTTAGAACTGCAAAAAGATCAATTTTGGATCCCCTGCATGTTGTAGACATAACCTCAGCTATTCTTGTAGGCCTATCATAAACTCTTGTGAGCAACTGTTCAAAGGGAACAACCTTGCAACATCATAGTAGTGAAAATAAAAATGTGCCCGCTCACATAACTGTTACTGAATATAATCATTTTGACAAATCACGTAGCCGTGAGTCTAAATGTACAAAAGGCGGATGTAGCCGCAAGCGTAAAGTGTGCAAATAGCGTACTGCAAACTATTGCAGCCATGAATTTACAAAAATGCACCCGTGGCATTAGCCTTTCGTTTCAGGCAGAGGTCACTGATAAGTGCCCAAACATCTAAAAAAACATTTCAGTCAGAATAAAAACTTACAATGCGCCCAAACATAAGGCCTGCAGTAACAAACAATGTGTGAAGATCGGAGTAATACGTTCAAAACATTTTGAACAACCAGAACAATCAAGAAACTTAGGCCCTTTCGTTAAACGTCTAAAAGTAACAACAGTCAACACGTTTTGCCATTTTGTGATCAACAAAAATAACAAAATGTGTCCAAAATGTCTTTTCAACCTCGACATGGTTAACTTGAGGTGTTGTCTGTTAGGCAAGTTACAGTTTGTTTTTCTTGTGGTGTGGGGGCACCAACGATTAGTGAACATGATCTTGTTTACATTCTCTCCAACAACCGTCGCTTACATCAAGCCTCAACGCACTTGCAAATCATCCGCGTTGGATGAGCTATTAGGCCCAGTCCACTGCCTGAAAGGTGTATTTGAAAAAGCAACAGCACCGCCACAGACGGAAACAATATCCAGATATAGAAAAGCACTCTGTACAACCGTTTTAGGCCTATTTTCTGACTGAAAAATTCTAGGCATATTGATCTGAACTGCACACATTGGTTCTAACCGATACGTCAAAATCTATTGACAGAAACCTCTTCTCACAGCCTTTCGACTATTTGCACTGACTTGATCGACAAATAGTTTTTTAGCCTAATTTCGCAAACAAGCACAGACTTCGTAGGAATTGACTGCATGTGCAAGTTAACTGTTATTCGAAAGTGCGTCGTACCTATATCTCGCCAGGCTTAGATATTAAATTTAATTATCAATGAGCATTGCTTCTTCCCGCCTCTTGCAGGCTTGTTTACTTTCGCACTTCATACATCACAAATGATCGTGAAATTTTACCGTCAAACTTTGTGGCCTCAGCCATTTACCAGCCACGTGATGAGATATGAACTGAACCTGGAATTTGATAACAGTCGTGATAAGCCGGACAAAAAACAAGTTTTACTGTCTGTCAAAAGTGCATTACACTCAAAACGCAAGTACAAGTTAGGAAAAGGCCTCTATGAACGACTTAGCTTAATTTTGCCACGCAATTTACCTTCGGTCAAATTTCACAAAATAATTTCATTCTTTCAAAGTTCAGATACTACAAAACATGTCTGAGGTGCCAGTCCAAGACTTTTTTGAAATTGCTTCGCATAAAGTCACACCTGCACATCACAATTTGAGGGGTGCAGTCATAGTCCAAATGTGTTCAGATTCAAAGCAATGTGCTCTTATAAAATGTGAAAGTCAAGAACTTCACAATGTGTCCGAACAACACAGTAAAGATTTATGGGTGTGTAAAATTGTAAAATATGACCAAAGCTTTTTCACAAAATGTTGAAGTCAAGAATAAAAATGTTTGTTTGCGTGACACACAAATCGTGAAATTGCACCCAGAACTTTTTTCTGCAAATCTTGCAGGCGGAGAGCTTCCAAAATGCGTCTGAACTTCACAGCAAACAGCTTCGTTTTTGGACGCATAAATCATGAACAAGCACCCATAACTTTCTCTGTAAATGTTACAGGCAGAGAACTTCCAAAATGTGTGTGAACTTCAAAGCAAAACGAACCTTCTCTGCAAACCTTGTAGACGGAGAGCTTCCAAAATGCCTCTGAATTTCACGACAAACAGCTTCGTTTTTGGACGCAAAAACGTGAAAATGAGCCCAGAAATTTTTTATAAAGCTTGCACAGAGAAAACTTCCAAAATGCGTCTGACCTTCACAGCAAACAACTTCGTTTTTGCACGCATAAATCGTGACATTCCACCAAGAACTTTTCCTGCAAACCTTACAAGTGGAGAACTTCCAAATGCGTCTGAACTACACGGCAAATAGCTTCGTTTTTGCACGCATAAATCGTGAAATACTACCCAGAACTTTTTCTGTAAACCTTGCAAGCGGAGAACTTCCAAAATGCGTCTCAACTTCACGGCAAATAGCTTCGTTTTTGCACGCATAAATCGTGAAATATCACCCAGAACTTTTTCTGTAATCCTTGCAAGCGGAGAACTTCCAAAATGCGTCTGAACTTCACGGCAAACAGTTATGTTTTTGGACGCATACATCGTGAAAATGCGCCAAGAACTTTTTTATAAAGCTTGCACGGAGATAAATTCCAAAATGCGTCTGAACTTCACAGCAAACAGCTTCGTTTTTGGACGCAGACATCATGAAAATGCACCCAGAACTTTTTTCATAAACCTCATAATGCGAAAACTTCCAAAATATGTCTGAACTTCACGGCAAACAGCTTCGTTTTGAGACGCGTAAATCGTGAATATTCGTCCAGAACTTTCTCTGCAAACCTTGGAGGCAGAGAACTTCTAAAATGCGTCTGAATTTCGCGGCAAACAGCTTCGCTTTTCGACGCAAAAATCGTAAAAATGCGCCCAAAACTTTATTCATAAACCTGGCAAAGCGAAAACTTCCAAAATGCGTCTGAACTTCACAGCAAACAGCTTCGCGTTTGGACGCATAAATCGTGAAATTGCGCCCAGAACTTTTTTTATAAAGCATTTACGGAGAAGATTTTCAAAATCCGTCTGAATTTCACGGCAAATAGCTTCGTTTTTGGACATATAAATCGCGATAATGCACCCAGAAATTTCTTTGTAAACCTTGCAAGCGGAGAACTTCCAAAATCCGTCTCAACTTCACGGCAAACACTTCGTTTGTGGACGCAAAAATGGTGATAATGCGCCCAGAACTTTTTATATAAACCTCGCAAGGTGAAAACTTCCGAAATGTGTCTGAACTTCACGGCAAACAGCTTCGTTTTTGGACGCATAAATCGTGAAAATGTGCCCGGAACTTTTTTATAAACTTGCAGGCGGAGAATTTCCCAAGTGCGTCTGAACTTTTTTCACCGCTCACTGCTGTATATCCTTGCTGTGACCTGAGAACGGCTTAAATCTAAATCGTGCAAATATGTCCCTCACATCTTTTAAAAAATACAGAAAATTCGTTTTGTGAAATTTTCTCGAGTGAAAGAAATTGCGTACAAATTTGCAAGTGCCGATTTTCAAAAGTGTTGTCGGCTGGCGTCCAAAAAAAGTGCCGAAAGTGCCGTTTTTTTGGCTTAGATGGAACACAGCCCCAAAGGCGACACAGTCGAAACCATCAGCAAATTTTTAACAGGAAATCGATTTCACGTAAACGTACTCATCAGTCTGAAGTCTTACTCAAACAAAAAGTTTTTGGTGCTGAGCTGATGCTCTCATAGATTAGTCAGCCTTACCGTATATACTCGCTTATTAGCCGCAATTTTTTACCTGGAATATGGCCTGTATTTTGCCTGCGGCTTATAGGCGCAACATACCCAGAGGGACAAAGTTTTCGCATGAGCTATCACTGAATTTCAGTCATCTAGTCCAACGGTGCACAACCTGCGGCCTTCGATAATGAAATTTGTGGCCGTCCACATGCGATGTAAAATATAAGATTGGGCGGCCGTGCTGGCATATATTGAAGCAAAACAAACGCAAGCCAAGAAAATCAGTCGACACGACGCGTGACAATCTTGATGGTGATGTCACAAAGAGTTATAGAATGAATACGCATTTTATTGTACTTTTAGGCACAAGTAAATGCCATATACCGGATAAAACCTATTTTTTAATTAAACGTATCTCATAAATATAACTCGAACTCATTGGCGGCCGTACTTCATATAAATAAAAGTAATGCGGCCGGCAATAGCAAAAGGTTGTACACCCCTGATCTAGTCGAACCGCAAATGCCAATTGACAATGGACGAAAGTAGGGCGCTATCATGTCTCTGTCAAAATTCGACATAAACTCGCGGGATAAAAGCGTACAGACAAGTATGCTTGACACAGATACCGGTAAGTTGTTTTTATGCATAGATTCTTATAATATTCTTATGTAATGCATAGTGTAAGATTTTTCTAGTACATTTGACCACTAGCCTGCGCTGTTCCGTGGGAACGCACAAGTAAACCTGCTTCTCATTGGTAGAAGAGTAGGAAGTGTGGTTCATTACTGTTACGCAATAAACAGTGTGACGAGTCTCGTAGCTTTAACAGATAACGTGGTCGGCCTCGTGGGGAAGTGCAGTTGTTTCAGCTGTAGTCTTAACGTTTTTGCTGTGTGGGCTAAATTTGTGAACGACAATAGCCATAAAAATGTCTTCAGTCAACAAACGAAAACGCTGTGCTTGTGATGCTTCAAGTTGAAGGTTGTTCAATATGCCGAAACTTGTAACAAAGTCTTCACCGGTGAAAAGGTCAATTGACCCATTCGTGAATTACCCTCGATTCTCGGTATACGGCTAAAATTTCTGCTGCGGCTTATCTGCGGATGCGGCTAATAAGCGAGTATATACGGTAATTAACAGGAGATGCTATTTTGTATGTATTTCGTGACAAAACCTGGCTTGCGTATAGTAGTACCAAAACCCACTAATCACAAAATGTGCTCGAATTAAAAATATGTGGATTAAAGTGATGTCCTGTGGAATCCATGAATCTTCAAACAACATGCTAGGCTGCGCAGTGGGCTTCAGTTTAAGAGGTTGCTTTTTTGGTGCAACTTTCGGTATAACCACGTCATTTACGACGACGCAACACCGGACAGCTGCGAATCATTGATATTTAGTTTAATTGATAACTTTTTCTTGTGCACAAAAACACCAAGGGCGCATTCACCTAAAAACAAGCGAAGCATCGTCACTTAATTTTGCAGACATTATCAATTAAAAAATAAACATCCGTCAAAATCACCAAGCAAGCTTCTTCAGCAGACCCAACTACACTTCATGTGACAAAGTACAAATAACCGTATACTCACTTCGGAGACTTCATTGGTGTTCATGGCTACCTCAATGTCTCTCCGTGCAATCAGAATGTAATCTATTTCATGCTCACCCCACACGTCAGAATATGGTGCAAAATAATGCACTCTTGTGACATAATGGATGGACGAAAGAGGCATCTGTGGAAACAAAAATATGTTGCAGAAACGTCATCATCATTCTTTCAAACGGCAATCTTATCGAGATGGTCCCAGAGGCAGCAGCTCCAGGACTCGAAATAAATTGTTTCCCAGCAGCCTCACCTCAATGCTACTCTACACAAAGGTGAGATGAAACAAATGTCCTTAAACAGCTCCAAGACGTTTTCTCCCTCGTGCAGCCAGCGCCTACTGCTACGCCAATCTTTACTGGGGCGTAATGCAAGGTGGGGCAAACTTTTGATTGTGTAACCGAAGTACCGCGAACCGAAATAGAGTTGAGAATGGTTAAAACATTGCAGCTAAGGTCTCTCTACCCGGACAAGTGTTTTGATGTTCAGATATTTCTAGATTTCGCTAATAACTATGCACTTCGTTCTGCAGAGTCACACCGCGAACTCTTACAAATCTGATCTTTGCTACTGGTACTTGTGATAAAACCGTATCCCTTATTACCAGGATTCCTGATAGTAGGTGAGGATTGATACAAAGACTGATTTAGACACAAACACTAGCCTCGTGGTATTCGAAAGCTGCCGCTTCCCGACCACCGAACATTACAGACCTCGCATTATCGCGTTTGCCCTTTCTGAGAATGCTTTACATTTTTGTTTCGACATCGTTTTTGGAAAGATGTCCCTATACTTCTGCGATATCAGTGATTTTCAAATTCTAAATACTTTACCTGGATTGGTGCAATTCCTAGTTCATATTCGACGCGCCTTTGTGCAGCTTTCTTTATGCCAATATTGTTGGCTTCATCCAGTTCTCGGTCATTGAACAACGGGTGACTGCAGCACGTATTAGTATAATAACCTGGAAAATTTCAATACGACATGGAAGATTATGCAGGACGAATTTAGTGTAAGCTCTGAAAAATTGACGATAAAATCTCAATATGGCATACAAGTTTGGGCAGGACGTGAAACAATGATGTCAATTAAAGAAAACATCATAATACTACACAATGAGGGGGCATTTGCGTACAGAATTTCAATCTTAATAATTTTCACAATACTACAATGCAGAATAGCAACAAGTGTTCCTAAAGATGGATTTGTTGACTCTTCATAGCTTCAAACACAAAACTCTTGGTACTTGTGATTTTGCAAAACATTTGACAATTTAGAAAAAGAAAATCAACTGCTGAGATTGGGTATATCTAATGGATGCATGGAGATGAAGCAACAAAATAGTCAAAAATGGCCAGCAAGATTATATCTAGTTCCCAACCTGGAAAGGTGATTTTGGAATCTGCACGCCTTTGAAGAAGAAGTTCATTTTTTGAGTTAAACAAAAACAGACTGAAAGCTCTGTGTAGCGGTGGTCCATTCTTCATTAGATGGCAATCCATTTTCGATATAGGTTTGATCACTTTGTCGTGTTCACTTACTTCAACACAATTCTCCTTCATTAACTTTATCTGTGACAAAATAATAGCCATAAGAAAATTTCCATGTACAATAAACTTAGTGAAATTACAGCGAACTAGCCACTTTTTATCAGAACTTTTCACAAACTTCTTGTTTGGATTCTTATGACTCTGTTGTGAAACCATGCTTATTATTATCAACTGCACTACCATTCATTGCAAATGTAACCTACAAGAGTATACTGTTTAGCTCACATCAGGTACGTTTTGCAACATAATTTTTACGAACTTGATTCAATGGGCAAAATATGTCGATGTAGCAGGGTATTGCAGGTAAAACACACTTTAGACAAATATAATAAATTGTCAGCTGAACAACTTAAATGACCTAAAGAACTCAATATGGCAGTCAGCGAATGGTAGGTGACTACAAATATTCCTTAAATGACTTAAACAACTATATGGCAGTCAATGAATGGTAGGTAACTACCAATTAATGTAATTAGCTGGAACCAATAACAGCACAATTCAGAACTGCACATGCAAACTGAAGCAACTAGCTGCTACTACATTTTTTCTAGGACAAGAGACGTAGAAATTGATATTGCTTGAACGTCTTGACAGTGATGGCCAGCAAGTGAAATGCTAAAAATCACTTATTCAGCATGAAATGTGGTCTAACATCAGAGTGAGACAAAACTACAATGCACATTGTAAAGATATGAGACAACAACACTGCAATATATATATGACCACTGTCAGAAAAAAAATTGTCACAAAACAAATGGCTGGTACAGTTCATTTCTGTGACATGTCTGAAATTTTTTAAATGTAAAGCCAGGGTTTTTTTAAGGCGTTTTAGGGACCCGAATCGGGTCCCTAGAATTGAAAATTGGGCCCCTAGAATCAGAGAAAATTATCATCAGGTCCCTAGAATCTGCGAAATCGGGTCCCTACAGGTCCATACCAGGTACCTACCATTTTCCTTAAAAAAAAACCTGGTAAAGCATAAACCCAACCTTACCTGGGTTGAATCATATTCACTGATATTGACTGCAGAAGCAAAACAAGTAAATGTTCTGTAAGACTGGAGACAATTTCTCAGAAAAAATGTTTTAATCCCACAAAAACTGTAAGTGAACAGAGTCATTTTTCACCTCTGCACAGCGATACCTACAAAAAAGTAAAAATTATACAATATGAAATACACAAACTCATTTCAGTTATATATGCAGCATTACAAGTTTCAAACCTGTCATCTGTGTATGAATGATTGAGCATATTCCAAACCAGCTATTACCAAACACTAGTCTGTGGACTTAATTGAATCCATGGAAAACTGTTAATGAGTCTATAGAACAGACTTATCCCACCAGAACAATGAAACATGAATTGGCACCAAAACAGCAGTCTTGGAATAGGTATAATCATGTAATTTTCCAGTAACTTTATGCCAGTTGTGTAATTTCAGTCTGTGAAAATCTTGGTTGATATGAAAATCAATCAACACCCTTAAAGAGTTGAGAACCAATATACAAAAAAACTGTTTTACTCCATACAGCAAAATCACAATCATGTCTCGGGAGTTCGAAATCCATAGAAAAAACATGTCTTTGATTTAACCACTTTAAAATAACACATTTGAAAGAGCTGATTTTCCAGCATTGTTGCAGCTGAAGGCAGCTTGCAGGAATACAATCAACAAACTTACAATGACAAAAAATAAGTTTTAAAAATGCTTGTTGGTGATGCAAATTTCTTTCTGTACGGTTTGATGGTATTGTCCAACACATCCACAATATTCAGGAAGGACAAGGATCACAAAAAAGCACATACAAACCAAACCTACCTAGCAATATTGAACCACCCAAAAGGATCCTGAAAAACCCAAATACAGAAAGGCATCGAACCAAATAATGGGAAAGAATCAGGCACAAGTTCACACAAAAACAGAGTATGTAGGAAAAACAAGGTGACCAAAATATTTACAGAAATAATACATAAAGGCCAGAGAGTAATTAAAAAAACATAAAAAACAATTGTTTCTAGATCAACATCACACAGATTATGGTGGGCGAGCAATGGGTGAAGAGTTGAGACATGTACATAGTGGTGTAACTGATGGGGGCAAAGGAGCGAGCCGCCTTCCCTGGCAAGCTAAATGTAAACACTGGGCCCCCTTTAGCTGACATTTTGATATTTAATATTCCTTTGGTTTTCAGAAGGTTGGTGTTTTTTGTGCTTGTCAGGGTATTTTCATTTTTTTTGACTAGCACAGCCATCCACGACATCCGGGTTCACTATCATTTCTTCAGCTGTTGTGAGTGTTGGTTAGTGGCCCCCTACGGTGGCCAATGGTCCCCCTTCAGCTACTTTTTGCTCCCCCCTGGCTTAAACATCTAGTTTTGCCACTGCATGTACAGGTGGGCAGTTGAACCAAGCACATAGGTGAAGGAAGCGAACAACAATAAGGGTCACGAGGTAGAGAGCAATGTAATCGGAAACATAACATTTCATTACTTTTCAGATAGTAAGGTAGTTATTATTATCATTTGTCATGTTTTCTATAGTGGTTCTCAACTTTTTAAGGATACTGATTAACTTAGCCTGTCAAACTTTCAATTTCTTTGGAATGTACAGGAAAACCTAAATTGATCCCAAATACTGCACTACTACCATGTTTTTCATTGTTTAGCCTAAAAAAAGCTTTGTCACTTTTGACAAGCACTTGCATCATTGAAGAATCCATTACACTAATCAGTCTCATCCAATTTCAACTGCGACTAACTGTACATAGACACTTTAGACCAGGGTTTCTCAACCGGAGCCCTCGGCTCCCTTTGGGAGCCACAAGCAGAGGCCTTTACTGAATAGCTCTGCCATGATATTGCAAAACCTTATTGACGAGCAGGGGGCCACAAATGTTGTGAGTCTTTGGAAGGGGGCCACAAACCATGAAAGCTTGAGAACCACTGCTTTAGACAGATTTAGAAATGTTGTTTTTTTGCTTGGTGTGAAAAGTACAAGGCTTTACATGCCTGACAGAGATGAGTGGAGTTGCATTTTTCATAGTCCGACTCCGCTCCTGTTTCTGGGTTAAAGACTCTTGCTCCAACTCCAAAAAATTTTAAAACATCAACTCCGACTCTTGTTTACACTCAGAAAACTTCGAAGTAACTCATATCAAAATATATATGCTGTGGTTATTTTGCCTTTGATCAAAAACAAATGATTGAAGTGTTCATGCGACTAGCACCATACACAGAGACACAACATGTTGAGGTTTAAAGATATAATTTACCCTATACTTTACGCAGCAGAGATAAAAAGCCACCAAACGCTTGGCCGCACTTAAATTAGACATTATGGTCAGCTGAGTAGGCCATGTATTCCAAACTTGTCATGTGACCACTTCAAACAAATGGGTACAGCTATTGACAAAACATCTGCAGAACAATTTTTGCCTAAGGAGGAAAATAGATACTGCTTATCAAATACATCTTTAGCACTATAGGTTTTAATTTAAGTTATGCAGTAAAAAACTGTTGCAACACTAGTTAAGTAGTTCAAACTTCATTTATTAACCAGATTTCTGACAATTATTTGAAATGAGCGTAAATTTTTCAATTTTTACAAAATACTCATTTTAAATCCCCATGGTCAGGAGCTGATCACCTGTTTACAAATATTAAATCATACTTTTACCATGTGCTCAAACAAAACTCGTAACCATTACTATGCCAAACTAGGCATTAACGTAAATGTGCAAGCAAATCCTACCAAAAAAATTAACAAAATGAACATTACGCATAACTTACAATCCCTTTCAAATTTAACATAGGCAATATTATGGAAAATTATAAGTCATTTCAGCACACTGTTAGTTTGTTTTGAGGACTTTTGTTTTTCGTCATGTGTCTTGTGCTTTTGCTGACATCATTAGCTCAACATTGTCATTGTTGCTGCACAGATTCCTAAATTCCCGAAGTGCACTAATTGTCACTTGCACACTTTTTTGCAAACACTGTCTATCGAAGGAAATTCTTTCCCACCAAACAATCAGACACTAAAGATCTTACAGAGTACATATTTCACCTATGAAGTAGGCATCATCAGCTCTATGAAGAGCATGAAGAATAAATAGAAATAAATAAAACCCACAAGCCGTAAAGTTACCAATTAAGAAAATCTAATTGAAAAATTGCAACAGCAGCTGCCCACTTTACATTGGAAAAGAAAAGGTCACAGTAAAGGAACAACTAACGAAAACAACTACCAAGTGTAGTGGGTTACAGGATGCGTAAGTGGTGTAGGCTAACTTGCTTGCAAGAATTAATTAACACAGCCACACGGTGGGTCTACGGATGGTTGCGACTGGCCACGGCCTATGAAGAAGCGGACATAAAACCATCCCAAAACCTTCTGTTACATAGCAAGACTACGTTAATGCCATACAAGATTCAACAATTAGATAAATCCATGAGTAATTGTTTTTGCAAAGGCACTAACCTCTGAAACCATCATTATTGGTGAAATGCTCAGCACTCCCACCCAGTATCACACTACAGTGATACGTGATGACACCAATGTTGCCACTCCGTTATAAGGAAAAACCCCAGAATTTACCTTAAAAAAATACAGAAAATAAAAAAAGAAAACAGACATAGAAAATGTCAGAAAAGTCAAAACCAAACTTGAAATGTACGCTACTGGTACTTCAACATAAAAGTTAAGGTATATGCATTATTGCATCAAACTTTTAACAAGCTAAAATATATTTTTAAGGCAATGGATACTGAATTGATATGCCTGTGGATCTTGAAATTAGAAAACTTATTCATACGCCACCTGTGACGTAACAGTAACGCACGACAAAAGTAGGCTTGGTAGAAATGAACTAAACGTAAAAGATAAACCCTAAACCTTACCCTAACCTTAACCCTAACTGTAGCCCTAAGGCTAACCTAACCCTAACCAACGCTAACCTAACTTAACCCTAACCTAACCCTAACTGAACACTAACCCTTAAACGTAACACCTTAGAAGCCTGAAAAAAACTAAACAATAAAAAAGAAAACGAAAGTCGGCAAGGTAAAAGTCAAACCAAAAACCATTGGCACAGCAGCCATAACACATAACCCCTAGGCCATGAGATCCACGGCATTCGAATGATAAACTGACCCTTTCATTTGAATTGTGTCAGGCCAGGCGTATCCGTAGTCAGTTCCTATTTTTAAACATACTAACAATTTACAAGTAGGCTAGCAACAAATCAAATGCATGTAGTCTAGTAACATAAATAGCTAGTTAGATCTTTTCTAAAATACGTTTAATCATCTATTTGAATATGGTTTGTATGTTGTAAAAAAGTAGGCTTGCTTTGCTGTTACTTTTGGTGATTAACATCTGCTGGACTAGTGTTCCAATCTTGCCTCCTCAAACTGTGCTGGGGTTGCATTGATCATGGGGATGAAACAGAGGAACTACAGATTGGAGGCCTAGGGAAAACCACATACCTAAAAATCAGAGATGGTAAAAAGGAGTGTAACCAAGGCAAGAACAAAGGCCACGGATGAGAACTCTGCATTTTTGAAAGACATTCATGCTATGGTAGTGGAAATGGATGCTGACCCTAAACTCAATAAGTCTGGTGACTGAAACTATAGTGTTGAAACACGTAAATGAACGTGTGAAATTTATCAGGCCACAGGTTTGTCTTTTCAAACTGCCTTTGAAAGATGAATTGACTGATCTTCAATGTTAAACAATGCTTATTCCTAATTCATATCTTGTAACCCAGTGTTGCCGCTGGGGTCAGTCTCATCAACATCAGATTGATGCCTTTTTCAACATCAGATAACATCAGATTTTTACGTAATAGTCTTAAGGCTAGTTCAGAAATGGCTGTGCATTCATTTCTTGTTTTTATCCATAATTCATATAAAATCTGTTTTGAAAATTCCAGTTGCCCTCATGATGGAATAAATGCAGGAATGCCAATATCGGTCAGCACATCACAACAGTGTTCCCTCTAAGAAAATCCTACACTGAGCAAATCTTTGTTTGAGAGCGCATGCAATTGTGCAACCATGTAAACCCACAACCCATGAAGCGTTAAAAGGGTTGAAATGGCCTGTGATATATATACCAGGGGTGGTCAAACAGCGGCTGGCGAGCCGCATGCGGCTCTTTGAGCTTTCCGAAAAATTATATATATATATATTGTTTTGTTTTTTTATTGCAAAATTTAGAAATATTGTAAAGTGGTAGTGGTAGCTATAACGTGTTGTACAGTATTATCTTTGCAAGTCGTTCCGAAAAAAATTATGTCACACAAGCGCAAGAATTTGAATGTGTGATGGTGTAACAATGCCACCCATTCGTCTCGGTTGGTGTAGTCACAAGTTAGGCTTGTGTATGTTCGATTTTCTAGATTTCCGTTGCTGTTAAAGAAAAAGCAGTTCCGCATTTCGAAAGAGGAATATCTCGCCGTGTCACTGGTGTTTAAATTGCGAAAACTAACCCACCCTACACCTGGTAATCTTAAACATGTTAAACAAATTTCAAGCATGTTTCAGCAGTTAAAACTGCGTGGTTGACAGTGCCTTTTTACCGTTACTTTGTAGTCTGCGCTTATTTCAGTTTCGTAACAATCACTGCAGAGTTTGTCTTTGAGATTGAGCGGTTTAAAAGAAAAATGTTATCAAAACATTGCAAAAATAGAAAGTATGAAGATGAAACTAGAACGTCTAAACCAAAATGGCAGGAGGGGTTTGGAACTGCTTTCGCTGATATGTCTTGATATGCTTCATTCAATCATTACAAAACCAGCCAGCAACTTGAAGCGTCATTATGAAGAAAAAAATAAAAACTTTGCCACTAATTACTTACACACAAGTCGGACTTGCATGAACAACCTTACAGTGTTAAAATCTTCATTAACCTTACAGCAAACACTTTCAAAAACTTGCAGCAAGGAAGCTGAAACAACTGCTGAAGCCAATTTCGTTATATCTTGGAATATCGCCCGGTCCAAACATCCTTATTCAGATGGCCAAATGAACATGTTACAAGTAAGCTCCTATACAGGTCAAAATCCACAAACTACCAAC
>Ga0210059_1008898_pt1 | contig 15757 bp, 9 predicted proteins | sample Ectturendosymbi2_FD_188042 | JGI IMG/M metagenome (GOLD analysis project Ga0210059, IMG submission 188042) | Ecteinascidia turbinata endosymbiont from Florida, USA - Sample 2 (SPAdes) (version 2) | ecosystem: Host-associated > Tunicates > Ascidians > Unclassified | place: Key West, Florida... | reverse complement strand
CGCGGAACACAATCTTAAACATGCGATGGAGGGTTGGCAAAAAGTGGTGAGATGGTTTTTTGACGCAGACGATAGCCCGAATTCCCACCAAAACGTAATTATTACTTTTTGGCCCATTTACAATGTTCCTTGAAATTTGTATGCAAATTTATTCCATGGTATTTGCATTAAGTCGACAAATTAACAAGCAAAAAGTATGCGAAAACAGTTAATCTCCTTTGCGCAGGTAATGAACTTTTCGTAAAATATCAAGCTGAAGGAGGGGGTTTAACCCCAACCCCCCTTGCGTACGCCCTTGATCACGGTTCACCAACAAACATAATATAGTATACAGCCGACTAATTTACTCAACCAAACCATAAAGTAATTTGACAACATGTAGGCCTTCTTATAAACTAAGCTACGCCACCAGATCGTATCCTGTTGTAGTTGAGCAGCAGGCCAGTAACCACGGAGGGCGCAGGGGGGGCGAAGACCCCCTAGAAATTTTTCGCTCCCCCTGGAAAAATGTGTTGGATATAGTTTGAAACTATTGGACATAGTTAAAAGAATTTGGCCCCTCTCAGACAACTCTTCGCCCCTCCTGGTGTCCCAATCAGGTTACGAGTCTGTTGAGCAGGGACAGCTTACTGTATGCAAATGCAACACATTATAGCCAGTGGTGTAACTGACAAGGGGGCAGAAGGGAAAATCGCCCCCATGGCAAGCTAAAATGTAAAAACTGTTCCCTCACTTAACATACTGTACAGTATATTTCGTTTTCAGCGTTCTTTTTTTTTCACTGAGTTGTTGTGTTTTTGCGTTTTTCGGGGTATTTAGGGTTTCAGTATAGCCATCCACATCCGAATTCACCATCATTTATCGGGTCTTTTCTGAGTGTTGGCTAGTGGGTTCCGTACAGTGGCCAGCGGGCACTTTCTGGGACATTTCGGAATGTCCTCGGAGAATATTTCATTTTTGTTGTCCTCGGAGAAACATTTCATACCAAAAAGGAAGACATGTCCTCCAAAAAAGGACGTATGGTAGCTCTACTTAACAATGCTACTCCTACGCGACCTGGACAAATCCGAGTAAGGCAAACACAAAATCTAACAGTAACGAGTGGAGATTTATGCTGATGCGTTCTATGTACGTGGCATTGGCCTTGCATTCACTAGATTCATATGTCTGACTGGCTTCAGGTAACCTATAAGTGTAATATTTGTTTCGTGATAACACAACATTCGAGAGGAATGCTCCCATCTGGCCCACCGATGACTAATATAGTGCCTACTCCACAAATATTCTTTCCATGCTAAACATAAATAAGTGGCGTGCAAATGTCAAACATATGTCGCACATATCGCACATAAGCACATGAATATGGTAGGGGACCCCTTTTGTTTGGGGACCCTGGGCCCGGGCCACTTGGGTCCCACCTAAATCCGGCGCTGCACAGACGTATTGTAACAAGCCACGTATTTTTACTGTGTGAAAAGAAGCCTGCATGATACTCGTTTGCTATTCACTCGTGCGTGTTAATCATAGTCTCACAATAAAAATGGATTTTTCGAACTTGTGGATGCGGGAGCACTGCTACATATTTATTCAAGCTTCTTTTCACACAGTATAAAACTATACGTGCCTCACCGCTATCAGCAGTGTCACTGTCTCGCTGCATTACCTGCCAAGATATCCGTGTTCAAAAGTCACACGCTGGGCTCCAATTCAGTTATTTCAAACAACCCAGACTGCATAACCATATTCGTACAATAAAAACCCAGAAAGCTTGTGTTACGAACAAAAACATGAGTGTGCTTATTTGAAATGAAACAATAATCGAATACTGATTTAATTATAGTCCCTCTTCCAAATTTTCTTCTGCAGCATAAATATTAACATTTGAACGACCTTTTTGTTGCTCAAGACGTTTTTCAAAACGCTGGTAACATACTTCGTTGATGATATCTCTCACTAACTGCAGGAGCACATTTGTTATTAAACTAAGAAATTTTGTGCCAATTTAAACTGCAGCGGAATCTAAAATCACACAAAAAATATGATCCCAATGCCTTCTTCCTCCAATTGAAATTTGTTTTTTAATTTGTATGGATAGGAAAACATCGAAATTTAAACAATCATTCCCAACCCTTGTTTCACCAGTTCCTTCAATTGGCATTATAGACAGTAACATTAAATATGCATACCCCTGACAATTATCTTATATGAAGATATGAAACCGATTGAACACGTTCTGCTTCATCCGATATGCGTACTCACTCACCTGATGTGCGCATGTAAACACTGTAATGTAAAGTTATCTTTATTTTATTGAACACATTCAAGTTGCTGATGAATCAATCACTTCAAAACACCCAGATTTGAGGCGATTTTTAATAATTAAACCTAGACACCCTGGTTGACTGTAAACGAAGATCTGGGTGGAAAAAAGCCTTAGTGGAAGCAATGGTCACATGGGGTAAAACCCCCCAAACTTGAAGCGAACCTTTGAAGATTTATTGCCGTGCTATTGTTACGCAATAAATACCAACAGGAGAACAATCCGCTAGCAAGTTTCACAAACTGCCTCTGCAGCCAAAGAAGCGGACATGAGGTAACTGCAATCTCATCATTGCAAGATGACACCAGAATAGTGAACCTGCCTCTTGTACAGTGTCAGTGTCATTCCGGCAAATAAACTGTCATTGCAACAAATAAACGAATTAATCGGAACTTAGCTGCTAACTTCAGGTTTTCTAGAAATTTTTTGTTCTGGTCCCAATTTCCAGGGGGAAGCAACTACCCATTTTGCCCCCCCTGCGGACGCAAATGAAAGGAGTCCTTCCAGTTCGATGCAATTATCGCATTTCTATCGCGAAGACGCAGACCTGTCTGCAAAGCGCTGAGACTGTTTAGTGCTTGCAGATTACAACACAGTAGACACATACACAGTGCAGCGAGTGCACACATTTCTAATGATTACGCAAAAACTTATATTCGAGTCTAGCATCCTTTAAATATTACTAATATCAGAATGCGGGCGTCTGACATAGCATTTATCACAAAAATTTTGCAAATGTGTTGCCGAAGAAATGGAACAGCAATATTTTCCTTCATAAGAACCTATTTCAGCGTAAAAAAGCCAAAAAAGAGCCAAAATGCCAAGCATATTTTTTAAGGTCAACCAGCTTGAGATGAGGCCAAAAAAGGCCAAAAGGCCAACCAACTTGAAACGAGGCCAAATTTCTGAAAATAGGCCTATAAAAGGCCAACTTGACAACCCTGACCAAAGCGGCTGACGGCGAGCAGCGCACTAAATGAGTCTCTCGGCCTCCCAAACATTACAACAGAAACTCCTTTTGCATTTCATCAAGTGTTTTAGTGGTTTTTCATAGATATCTAGTGTTTTTTTACGAGTGTGTTGATTGTAAATAATTACACAATTTTCTGTAATTGTAGCTGTACGTTTTTATCAACCTGCGTTGTACAGAAAATGTGTATTTGTACTATGGATTTCGTGTCTGCGGACAAAAACACATCATCGTCATCTAATGTAATTAAGACTTTGTGCAGTTGTAATTTGCTAAAGATTCTACCCAATTACAGATCTTAAATTACACAAGAATTCATATTGAAAGATTTTAAGGCGTAAAAGCACACTCGTTTGCGTGCGTGTGTGTGTGTTCTATGGACCATTGGTCTGAGACAAATAAATAAATATATAAATATCATCAAACACCCGCTTGTGCTCAAATACAACACCAATTTTCTTGTAATCTGACAAATCTTTAATGTATTTCTTATCTAGTGCTTTTTTAATCTAGTGATTTTTATCATGAAATCTAGTACTTTCCGTAGAAACAGAGTGGCAACACTGGTGTGGCATCTGTTCTTACGTCCCAAATCTGAGTTTTGTAAACATCTTGCCACACAAACCTCAAACAGTGTTTTTCATCACGAATAAAATAATGATTGCATGGACGATTTTTAGCAGCAAGATGCTAAGTTTCTTCGTTGTCAATGTCAACAATCTGGTTAGGGATATTTGACTAAAGACGACCTGTCCAAACTGCTTTAAAATCTCACATATAACCAGGGGCGGATTAAGGTTGTGTGGGGCCCCTGGCTGAAACTTAGAAAGCGGCCCTTTCTATATATATGAAACTGTCATTAATAGGAAAAAAGTAAATGAACGAACTGAAGTATTTGTATTATTGAAACAAAAAAATCTTGAGCAAAAAAACGAATTGTCAACTGATATGGACGTCACAATATGAACGAAACTCATTGATTTTAAGTCTCCATTTCTTGCTGGAGACTTGAAACCATATCGATAAATGTTCTCAAAACACCGGTGAAATATTTTGAATATACGGTGGCACCCAGGGCCCACGAGAGGGGGGTAAGAAAGGTACATTGTACCATGGCCCGGCAGGTACGGTGGCCCGGGAAAGTTTAAGAGCGCATGATCAGTTTTCTGTAATCAAGCCTAATATTATTAGTGTAAGCCAGCTGTCAGTATAACAAGTAATCTATATTTAAATCTTAGCATGACAGCTGGTTCTGATTGCCATACAAACAAGCTATGCAAGTTTCGACGAGGGTCCAAGAAAATAAGGGGGCCGGAGTTTGTCTTTGTACACCCTGGTAACATTTCTCTCAGAGGACTTGGTGGCACCCTGTGGACGAACACACCGCTATCACGACCGCTTTAACGCGGTCTTCCCTTGCTAATGCATTACCTTTTGTTTCACTAACGCGACCACCCCGGAATCCAGACCGCAACCATAGTCCAGCGGTTACAAAACTGCTAATTGAACACCGCGTAAAACGACCACATTTTCTGTCGGTATCTCTTACGCTGGAAAACTGGTAATCTGCCAGTAGGAATTCGCTCAGCTGCATGACGTTGTCCTGAAGCATGGTGGATACAGGGAGGATGTAGGCGTGCGTGCACGCACAGTTAGTGCCAATGTGACGTAACAAATTCATGCTGTAAACTCTGGAATTTATGCTGCCCCGTCGACTTTTTCCGTTGTATGATTTTATGGTACAGTAACGATAGGCTATGGCAGCACGTAAGGCAGCTAAATAACTTTCGATCAAGGATATAATTTTTGGAATGAAGTGATCGCGATAATACATGAAACCTTTAGGAATGCAAGTGTGACGCGACCACCCCACCCCTGCTAACACGGCCAATTGAGTGCCGTCCAGTGGGTGGTCGTGTTATCGGAGTTCCACTGTATACATATATATATCCAAATGACAGTTATGAGGTAGATAAAATTTTCTTCAAAAAATTATTTTCAGAAAAATCAGCTTTACATGCCAGATTCCCGACCAAAATAACACTAACGTAACCAAAATTTAACCTAACCTTAATTACCATAATAGCCCAGATATGTGCTAAATTGATATGGTAAAGATAATGATTGTATTCATTGCAATTCAGTATTTCATTTTCCTGTTCACAATCAAGGACAAATCAGTAAAAATATTAGTAAGAACAAGAGCATGCACTCACATATCAACAGGGTGTAGTGGGGCGGGAACACGTAGGAACGGCGTTCCCACACCTTTTCAATCTTTTGCTTTAAAATGAGTTTGAAGCTGTTTCGAAATGGCAATTTTATGGGTGCGTTCCCACATCTTTTTTCGTTAGCACTACATACCTGCTTATCAATAACTGTTGTGAAACTCACTTTCACTTATTACGTATGGTTTTACGTTCATTCATAAGACATAACACCACTAAATTGTTTTTATTTTTCTACTGAACTTAAAATATAAAATAGCACTCAACAAAATTCTTAATTAAAAGCACATCTCACAACTTGCTAAAGTCGAAAATCGAATGAGCATTTGAGTTTAGCGCAGTGGTTCGCAACGGGGTGCCGCGCCACCCTAGGTGGGGTGTCATTTACAATACTGAGGGGTGCCGCGAGAAAAGACGTTTTTCAATATATCATTAAAAATACATTTTCAAAGTATCATTAAATCTTAAAGCAAATTGCTATGGGTTCGCCACTGGGTGCCGCAAATTTTATTTTTTCCTGTAGGGTGACGCAAACCTAAAAAGGTTGGGAAACATCGGTTTAACGTGAGCAAGTTTAAAGTTACTTGAACGAAATGTAAACAGAACTAAGACGTGCTTGATACGGTTTAATTCTTGTTATCAGTTAATGTTTTAAGTAACTCGATATCTGCCAACTTTTATTTTTATTTTTGCGTTTACTCTGTTTTAAGTCAGTTATCAAGAATTACCAAATAATAGCGATTCAAATTAAAGCAGAATGGCCAAAATGTCCAAACGTGCATCTTGGAAGTAAACAGAATTGGTGTTAAACTACCAGTGGACATTGTGTTTTGTGTTAAGGTCTTCACTCCCACACGCAACGCGCTAGACTTCAAACATGTATCGCAGTAACAAACAACATACAAATACATGAAAGTACACGAGGACATATACGTGCCGTATATACCAACTCTGGCAGTCCTCCTTATAATACCATGATTTAGGCTCTTGCAGTTGCTGGCCACGTGTCATGATGGCGTGATAAAGTGATGTGCTGGTTGATGAGATCAAGGCTGTGGAGCCGGAGCTCCAATTTCAGGCTCCAGCTCCAGGTATCTAAATTTTTTTGGCTCCAACATCTAGAAGATTTTGGCTCCGGCTCTGGGTCCAGAATGATTTGGTCCATTGAAAACTGAAAACCATTGTATTATTTGTACAACTCGCTTGCCCCACGAAGTAGGGCTGTGGAACCGGAACCCAAATTTCAGGCTCCGGCTCCACCATATAAATGTTTTTGACCTCGGGCTACAGCTGCAGCCATCAAAAGTGCTTGGGATCCGGATTAGGGTTCCGGATCCATAGCCCTGACTGAGAGTGAGAATAACGAAAGTTGTTAGTTTAGTAGGTTCAATTAGTGTTGTGCAACTTGGTAAGTTAGTGAGCACTAATACCATCACGTTTTAGAACTGCGTGTGTGTGCGTGCATGTTCTCAATTTATATTGTTGATTGGACGATGGCGCTTGCTACAGTTAGGATGTCAATACAATCAGTTAGAAATACTTGCTTGTACGACCGCTTCGCGAAAGTTGACGCACGTTGTTACAGATGCTAGACCCAAGGAGGTGTTCAGCAGCCCAAGCTTGCCCAGGAAACCAACAATGATTTTTTCTGTTTTTGCACATGTTTGCGTGTGTGGTTAACTAATGATAAGCTGTCTTTTCGTAAGAGTTTTTCTGGCTATTTGTGGATTAGGCGCCATAGTGGGCTACGACCTATCTTCAAACAAGTGATTGCTTTTGTGCTTTAAATTGTGCGCTTCCTGAAATTTTTTTATGGCATCCCTACTAGCAGCTGGCGATCAGAGCGGTTACGCAACCTTGAACGTTAACATGGCTGAGACCACACGAGGCAAGACCTACCGTGTTCACCCCGAATGGGAGGAAGATTATCGATCCCTATCTCTTTTTGGATCAACTTATTTGTGCGGGTTTGCTTTTTCCCACATGAAAATCATCAAGCCCAAGTAAAGATCAAGAATGACTGGTAACCACCTAGAAGCGTGCCTACGCCTTGCCACCAGCTGCTACACAGTAGCATAACTAGCATAAAAATGTTTGGGGCCAAATTATTTGACTTCAAGCGAGCAACAGTATATTATTTGGGACACCGCCAAATTTGGATTTGGGACACCGCCAAAAAATGACAAGATATGCTAGAAATTTGGCAGGCATGCCCCCTTGGATCCCCTGGCCACGCCTGCAGCCTACACTCCTGACTACGCGAAGCTAGCCCCCTCTTCCCTATGCCAGGTCTCCCACTAAGTCAGGAAGTAATTTCCTCTTCAAACTCAGAGATCCACTTGTTTAGTATTTGGTTTATTTTTCTGATTGGTTCATGAAGATCATTGCTTATCAAACAGATTGGCGTGTGTGTGCACGTGTTCAAAAAAGGGTTTGTGGTTGTGTGACAGCAAGAAAAAGGTGCTGTGAAGTTAGTTACTTCAGGCTGGAAACGTTATGTGTGGATATGCGATGTTGACACTAGAATGGTAGATCTCGTGAGAGTGGCTACTTGTAAAGTAGATCTTGGGTCAAAAAAGGTTTGGCACCATTGCTGTAACTGAACAAAGCATAACAATTTTAACTTCTTCCAATCCACACTTTGTATTAATATATAACAAGCTGTGAAAAGTTAAAACTCGCTCAAAATGTGGTGATTTTTATCAGGTTTCATGGTAATGAATAAAGCGTTTCTAAAATATTGTGTCAAAAATAAAAGTTAAAAGTTTAGATAAAACATATTTGTACCATTTAAAATGTTTGGCGTTCTTAACTATAGACCTGAAACTACCTCAGCGAATCTCGCGTTCCAGTCTCAACACATTTTCAGAGCAGGCGCAGATGAGGTACAAACACAACAGACCTCAACTTAAGGGTTTTCATTGCAATTTTATGTCATGACTAGCACCCCTAACCACGTTGAAAACGTGTAAGAAATACAATACTTTGGTTTATGGAGATTACAGACAAGTTGAACAACCGGGTTTAGGTACTGGCATTTTCAAAGCTTGTGTGACAAGGATGCCAGCTCTTTCAGCAGGATTTTACATTTTTTGGAATGAATACGGGGACCCGCTTGCCAGGGAGCCCGAGCTTAAGCCCCATTATAAATCCGGGCCTGAATAAGACCAATTGTTTAGGCCGCTATTATCCGCTAGAATAATTAGCGAAATTAGGCGGGTAGACCAATTATTTTGGAGCTAGACAGGATTAAAATCCATTAAATTGACAACCCCTGGGGACGATGTCTTGTGGATATGGCATGCCAGCATTCTTGTTCCGTCACAATGTTTGCCCGTCGCGTTTTGTCACAACCGCAGTTTTGTTACAATGCTTGGTGGTGCTGACGCAACACCCCCGACTTAATGCATACGGGTGCGCCGTGTTGATGCAGCTTTGCAGTTTATGATTGTATGTGGCGCAAAATTGAGGTTCAAGAAATTGCGAATGAAAATTTTTGCCAAGCAAGTTTTGCGACCCCTCAAAGTTGCGCCTACGGCACGTGTCATGCCTGCCATACCCCAGATGCGTCACTGCTCACTTATGTGAAAGCAAGGCGACCAAGTGGTAATGGTAATAGAGCAATCTTCGCGAGTGATCTCTAGTGCAACTTGTGAACCTGATAAATGTTTGATTGCGCTTGCTAGTTGTTTCGCCCTCGGGGGTAACGAGAGATCTCGGCGAGTGAGTTGCATTGCTACTGGAAGCCGTGGGTTTGTGTGGTCGAATGCGTCTTCCGCTCGTGTAATTATCGAACGCCTCAACCTGACTGCAACGGATCGGTCTATAGCCACCCGGACAAGCGCCACCTTGGATAATAGCCAGTGGTGTAGTGCTGTCGGAGCTCCGCCCCGCCACCTCCACCAGTGAATGATGGGTCGTTGCCTACAAATATAAGCGAAAATGCCCAGCAGAGCTCCGGCAATTACAAAATTGCCACTTTCCGTGCCTAGCAGAGCTCCGACACCTATAAATTGCCACTACAACCCTGATAATAGCCACCCGTACGACTGCCACCAAAGACGTATTGAATTCACTACGTTTACTACCATTGAAACAGTTTGAACCTCACAAAGTGCTGCTTTCATGTAAAAATTTTGAAATCACAAATATGCAAAAGAAAAGCTTCTTCGTCTTGTGACCAACGGTGGTTTTAGCAATTTGCGGCCCCGTGTGCAGAGTATTTTTGGGGGTCCTTATACAGAATATTTTGAGGGCCCGCAACGCCCGCGTAAATGAAAGATGGAAATAAAGGTCATCGTTTAAAAAATGGAAGTTTGTATCTACAACAACACTGAGATCTGATGCTGCATTTGCACCAACTCATATACCTTCTTTGTTGATATGTTATTCTCTTCAGTATATACTTTCGAATGGAAGTTCTAAAAATACTTGCAAAGACCCCGAGGTTCTTCATAATATGGCTCGACTGCTACAACGTTGCACAAAGTAAATAAACTGCCCGCTTTCAAGCTTCACTTAACAAAAAACATGTGTGTTGGGCGATTGTATTTAGGATCAGGTTTACTGGTCTTAAGTATCGGATGAGGCAATTTATTTACAACAGAAAGCCACAAAGAACACAACTAGATGCCCAAGCTATTTGAAATATAGCATATGGTTGAGACAAATGGCTTCGCTAAAAATGGAACCAATAAACATGCGAATTTCGAAACCAGTTCTAGATGTAATCTGAAGCAGGTAGATTCCACCGCGTTTTTAAAATTCAGTTTTAGGACGCTTTTCGATCCATGCAGCAACCTTCGGACGTTCTGCGACCGTTTCCAAAACGCTCTTGATTTTGGGAAAGTGGTCTGCTACTTGGAACTTGGCAAAATTCGTGAACAAATCACATATGGCAAGAAGTGCGAAATCCAGGAAGGTGGGATCCTGCAACAAACAACAAATCAGAAAAACTTTCACAAATTCATTTACATCTGACAGCAGTGGAAACAGTTGCTACTCCTGATTGATACTGTACTCACAAATCAAACAACCAGTGGTTCTCAATTTCTGGATTAAATTAACATCTGAAGAGGTTCAATGTTCAATTCATTATAACTTGAGTGGGAACATCTCCAGGTAGTTGTGCTAATCATTTCTATTTCACGAAAACATCTTTAAAAGCAACGACAGCAAACACCTGAACCCACCGAATTAAAGCATTAAGGTTTTATTATGTAACATCATTCCATACTTATAGTGCGTACAAGTTTACTTCGCACTTTTTCTAAATCAATTCGTAGGTGGGAAGACCCCATGTAGCGACAATTGTTGAAATTCTTTGTTGAAGATTTGACACGTAGTACTCGTAAAAATATGTTACACACACTGGCAACCTTTGTGGATAGTTTAATCAAAACACAAAACGTTTCAAAAAAGTCTTTAAAAATTGTCATTTTCTGTCATCGTCGCTATTTAAAATAAGTCAATGAAACCGTTATTGAAGACCACATTGTAATGGATGGATACTTCCGAAACAGTAGTCTCCACTCTATTCCTACTATTGGACACTTGAGTGAATTCGTTAACTTTGCATACACCCCAATCCCGAAATTGCATAAATTTTCAAAATGCGACTACTTCGAAACCGCAGTGAAACTTGTGAGCTGGTGAAATTGTGATTTCAAATTCCGCGAACTTGAAACATTTTTGCAGTGCAATTGTTAATCTTGCCGAAATCAAAATTGCTGATGAGCACTGTTATCATGCCTAAGAGGAGGCTGAATATATCTCGCCAAACTCCTGCTTCTTATGCAGGAACCCTTAGCAACCGTTGCATATAGTAGCGCACATGCGACGGTGCGTTGCATCATCAACGCACATTATGTTTGCTGACTTGATTATCATAGTACTAGCATTACGTTGTTGATTTGTTGGCTTAAGCCAGGGGTCTCCAAACTGCGACCCGCGGGCCAAATTTGGCCCACGAAGCCATCTTGTCGATGATGAAAAATTAACATATTTACGAAAAACTTGTTCATTTGATAGTATGTGAACCATATCTCGAAACAATCACATTATGTAACACCTCCGGTTCCCGCCTTCGACATGATCTGTAATAGCGTATGTGGCCCTCGGACAAAACAGTTTGGAGACCCTGGCCTAAGCCATAACAGGGAACGCAAACGAAGCGTATAACGCGGACCCAATGTCTTCGTAGTGATAATCCAAAATATGCTGCTATCATCAAGAACATGCACTGAAAAGCCGCCCTTGAAAAGCTGTTCGACACACTGCTTAGACAATACTTTTAATTGTCGGTCGCTTTACAGATATTCCAAAGAACCAGGTTTTGTAATTCCATAGGTCGAATATTCAAGCGTTATTGGTTGCTTGACCTTTTCCACAGCGCATAAGGCTAGCTGCGCAAGATTAGCGCAGCTGATATTTCCGTCATTTTGTGCAGTCATATCGGATTTGTTATGCGTAAGTCGTAAATGCGTCAAGTCGCCGTATACGAAACGGTGTAAATGTAATAATGATAAAAAAAGTGGCGTTTCAAATCTCTTTGCTCCACAACGACCCCCAAGCTATTTTTATGAAGTGTTATGTTAGTGGCAGAAGCAAACTCCTTCCGCATGAAAATGGAAATTAAAGTGTTTTGCCTTTGCGTAAGAAACATTAAGTTAATTTCACCAAAGTTTGATTTTTTTCGTTCTGCATTTTGTGCTAATTGCTGACTCATTTCAGCGGCTTTTATAAACGCAGTTTTCTCGGAAATGCGTGCTTGAGCCAGAGCCATAAAATCATTCTGTAGATTGTTTACCACAGTGTTCTTGAGTGCACTGCTTTTGTTGTTTCGATCAGATACTTAAAGTGATTGCAAGCCAGATTAGGGTGTTCATTAACGCAACATTTCGCATATCGTTAACCTGGTCGCGAAAGCAGGTATTTCTTTATAGAGAGCACAAACTTTGTCTTTAAAAGTTTGTAATCACCTTGCCAAACACGTAAGGGCCGCCGGAAGATTCGATTTGCTCTTCCAGTTTCCTAAGCACCGGTTCGAGTTCTTCTTTCACCAGCTTTTCCAACAATTCAGCCTGCGCAAATTCAACAATTTCACAAAGTTTTTATTGAAACAACACCTTTTCAAACAAATAAAAATGTATTCAGAAATATTTTTCAAATGAATTGATCAAGTCCGCCAATTTTAAAATACTTCAAGTCAGTCCCGTCGCCATGGGGGGGCTTTGGTGGGCTTACCCCCCAAACAAAGCTCCAAGCCCCCCAAATTGAAACGTGAAACAACATAAATAAGTGGACTTTTAGTTAATTTTATAATCTCAAGCCCCCCAAACAAACGCAAAGCCCCTCGCGGAACTGCAAAGCCCTCCTATTGAAAACTTTCTGACGACGGTTCTGCTTTAAGTATTGATGCTTGCACTGGCGCATCTTTACCGTTACGCTGTACGTAAATGTCAAGTATCGAGGCAAGGCGAGCGTTTTGAAATTTTACGAATCAAGTTTCAGACCGTTTTATCTGCGATGCTGAGCGGTCACCAAGTCTTAAACCTGAAAAAGGAGCCATAGCAAGCAGGCCCTTAGCTAGGGGGGCCAAATTATGATGAGGAACCCTAGACCTGCTAGCCACACACTGGTAGCGACGTTTTCGTGCTTGTTGGACGCCATGAGTGCCAGCGTGCAAACATCACTTGGATCATAGGTGTAATAAGGGCAGGCCAATTTTTGGAGGTGCGAAGGACTTTTGCATAAATTTCCTCAAACTTGCCCGAAAAATTTGTGTGCGGTCAATGCAAATTTTCTTTTCTCTCACAAAAATGATGAAGACCTTTTCATTTTTTGGAAAAACATCTGAATTAGAGCCAATAAAAAGTTTACAAGTTTTTTGTGTGACCTACAAATGCTCTTCATGTGTTTTTTTGGAGAAAACAAAGTCAAATTCAGATTTTTTCGACAGCCCGTCTTATTTATCACACAGTGAAAAATAAATAATTGATCCCCTAATTAGATAGTTAATTAATTTGTTGTTTTTAGGCCACAACCTTTGAACCAGTAACGCCAGAAAGCCGATCAAAGGCTCAAAAGACGCGGATTCTATCCTAGTTTCCAATAAAAACTTAGCAAAATACTTCCCTCTAGTGGAGGGCCAGGTAACCTGAGCCAAAATGGCATCAAACCTACCCCACTTATGACGTCACTCACAAAAATAAATCAACATTTTTTTTTCAGTGCAGACTCGAAGACACGCCGTGTCTTTTGAGGGTTTGAACAGCTCTCTAGCACAATCGCCTGGCGTGTTATGGAGTTGCTAAGACACGCTAGAAACCGGGAATTTACCTGAAACTACCGACAGCAAAGGTGATCACAAAGCAAACAACGAAAAAACGTCACATATCTTATCGTTGAAAAGAAACTCAAAGTCGAATGCAAGACCACATTTTGTAAAAATCTCAGAGATCAGTGCTTAGGTGATTTCAGAGTGTCTCGGTTCAACCTGCAGACTTGTTTTCATAATTCTTTCATAACACTTACAAGTTCTTTTTTTGGTTTGTTAATTTTTTTTCGTTGGGAATCCAAAGATAGAGTCCAAGACCGAGTCCGCTGACCCCTTCTTTCCTTATCAAAATTTTTGCCCACCGCTACATTACTTCATGCATGACAGAAATACTTGGAAGGTGTTAACTGGAAATGTTTACGCGTTTTTCACATTTCATCATTTTGTACTAATTTCTGCTTTCCAGGACGAAAACCATTTGTTACGTATCTTTTGTATTTACGTGGAGCATTTCATTATACAGAAGTTAAATCGTGTCTTTGCTTCGATTGTGAATGTTTTCGGACATTTATCCTTCAAGTCACGTCTTAACTATGAGTTTTGGTAGCGTTGCTTGCGAGTTGCTCCAGAACTCGAACGCCACAATTGATTGTGGCCGATGTGCAGGTAGTTGGGAGATTACGTGCGGGGTTAGCCACAGTTTTTTGATAGTTTTTTTACTTGAGCACATCTATCAAAGGACTGTTAAAAACCTTTTTTGCTTCGTCTTTTTCTTGAAACGGCAACTTCGCTATGATTTCACAGAGGGTTTCCAACCAAACATCAGCCTTGGCTGCTGTCAATAGGCATCCTCCCTCAAGCTTGAATTCCCGAGCCACGTACCGTACTATGGCTCTGCTGTTCGCAAGTGGTTCCCCATCGACAAACAGCACCGGCATTTTGCCGAAAGGCATTTCTTTGAAAAAAAGTGCCTGTCACAATGTGATTGTAGAATATTTTTTCGATTTACGCAAGCAAAATTTTTTTTTCACAGAAAGAATAAATTGAAAAACAGCGTAGAAGAAAAATTCAAAATCACCACTTTCACCATTTTGACTAACGGAATCCGTTTCGTCAGATTCAAAATATTTTTTCACTCATGTGGCGTCAATACTTCAATAAACTGTAAACAACCGGTTAATCGCATTTTACGAAACTTACTCTTTTTATTCTTACTACGGAAAAACAGCAATACGCTTTGTGAGTCACTGTCCATTGAAAGGAATCCTTTCACAGCAAACAATCAGGAACTGCGATCTTATCAGAGTACATATTTCTCTTAGTTGTTACTTGTTAGCCACAGAATCAACTATTATTCGAACAGCATCATCAACTTAGTGAACTAAGTTATTTTAAAAACATATTTCGAAAATCTTGACAACAGTGAACGCATACCATTTACAGTAGTTTATTCATCACGACCATGGGAAAAATTTCAAAGTAATGTACAACTGCCGTAACAAAACTCTCTACAACATACTTGACTTGTGATTCGGCCAATCTCCGAATGAGATGCGGCAGTCTTCGTAATCAACACCAGCTTCAGCAAACAATAACCTTGCCATTTCACCCAACCCACGAACGTCAAAGTAGCAAAGTTTATATGACGGCATTTTTCCGTTTAAATTTTACAAGGATTTTTAAAAAACCTAACCTGTAACCCAAGAAAATAATAAACTCCACACGGGGACGCCGGAAAGTTGGTAGGGCAGGAAGACTGTAAAAAAAATTGACGACAATGGAAACTTATGAAAAACAAAAAAAATCGTCATATTGTGCTTACTGTAACGGCGCGCAGCGACTTATGTCCCATCCGTGTTCAATGGCTCCAAGCTGTGTTCATGCGGTTACTAGTTTTCTAATGTGTGCAGCTCTCTAGATTCGAAAGGGGTTTGATTTACTTTATGCTACCTTAAAACCTA
>Ga0210059_1008897_pt1 | contig 15757 bp, 11 predicted proteins | sample Ectturendosymbi2_FD_188042 | JGI IMG/M metagenome (GOLD analysis project Ga0210059, IMG submission 188042) | Ecteinascidia turbinata endosymbiont from Florida, USA - Sample 2 (SPAdes) (version 2) | ecosystem: Host-associated > Tunicates > Ascidians > Unclassified | place: Key West, Florida... | reverse complement strand
CTGTGTTTTTGGTATTTTAATAGCCCAGTAGCGACTCCGGCACACGAACTCGTTGGACTCAGCCCGAGTCTTCAATCACGATTCATATTGGAGAACGCGAGCTTGCTTTGTGCATTTATGCCACCATCCACTTCACCAAGTTGTTAACTTGGGCTCTTTTCATTGGGTCTCGTCACTGTTCATATATTTTCGTTCCATGTCTGGCCTTTCGCGTTCACGTTGCAAGTGACCTGAACCAAGCAACATCGTTCGTAGTAGACGTTCTCTCGCGCTTTAATCGAGGTCATCCGTTTGAGTCCGATTCCATCTGTCCTGGAAAATTTTCAGTGACTCATTGAAGCCCTGCAAAGTATATCGGAGGAAGGAGGGTGCAGCGAGGGTTTTTAGTCAGCTCCTGGCTTGTTGAAGAACATGTTCGATTTTGGAGTTTCCATTGGTCTTCACGTGGGCAAAGCAATCTTCTCTGCAGCTGAAGTCCTAGTTGCTGGCCTTCAGAGGACAAACATGACACTGCGTGTGAAGCAATAAAATGCAAAGACCTCTTAAAAACAATTTTGAAGACTACGAGAGAAAAAGCTCCAGAATGTTTCGAGCAAATCATAAAGGAACAGGAAAATTGGACATAGAACCTCCTGTTATGCCACGCTGAAAAAGACTCCCCTGCAAGTTTGACAATGGTTCAGATAACACAAGATTTACTTCACCTCACCAATTTTTTACAACATTTACAAGCTGTTTATTCGATAGTCAATAAAATAGAAGAGAGATTAATCATGAAACATTGCAGTATCTTTGTGATATTGAGCAAGTAATTTTAGCTGTAGCAGGAGGGGAGGATGAATCCACTTTCCAAGGCGGCACAATGGCTATATTGGATGACAACATAGATGTAGATGCCCTTGCAAATGAACTAAAACTATTGAAGAACATATCATCGTCTTTTGTATTTGATACCTTCCAATCTGTAGGCGATGTCGGCAAAGCTCTATTTTTACCCCATTCTAATTTTGGATATCTTATTTTTACCCCATCATCATTTATAAAAGCCCCATTCACCCTATCTGATGATGTAATATGTGGATATTCCCTTAGCTTTGTGCATGCTGTATTTGTGTACTTACTTGTGAATGAATTTTGTGCAAGATGAAGAACAACTAGTTACTTTTATATGCTCAAGTCAGTGTAGCAAGGTAGTGTGGAAGTCAGGTCAGGGGCTAGTGTAGAAAGAGTCATTGGGGACTTATAAAACATTGCATAAAATTGCTTAAACATGCTAACAAAAGTTAATAACGTCATAATACAACAGTTGTGACATCGCAATTGCCCATTTAAACCACAAAAATCTTCTATAGAGTTTTTTGACATGCACTTGTGCCCCCCCATTTTGAAAAAGGTTTTGTCACCCATGGTAATCACACAAGGGAAAAATTCACTTGCAGTGCTGCCACTAACCCACCACCAAGGTAGCATTCAGTACGAAGGTAGCTGGGTTACCTATATCGCCAAGGATATGTAGAAACTCTACAGCGGCAGGAACATCTAGAAGTTCCTAGACATCCCTACCACAGCATGAGCAAAGAGAGATCGGCACCACTGACCACTAGCGACACTCCAGAGGGAGCATAAAACGAGAACAACGAAACTGACGTGAACTGAATCATTATTATCGTTAGCTCAATATGACACAAGCGGCTTTTTCAGACTCTAACCAGATGCCTACCATCATGCAGCAACTAAAGCAACTGTAAGAAACACATTTTGCTAAAAAACAAAACAAAAAACATTTTAATAATCTAAAGTACTTGTTTAGCAGCTTCTTCTAACTTTCTCAAAGGGAGCAAATAGAGCTTGACAGTCTGAAGCAAGTCCTCAAATGCACCTTTTCTCTCAGATTTGTTATGTTCAGCCCACATGACAAAACTGTTGTAAGCCAGCTCTTCATAATCTCTCTAAATATTTTGTTCACAATGTAAACGTAACATCATGCAAACATCCAGACAGCCAAACTTACATAGATAAAAATTGTTTGTAGGATGACAACATGAGTGTTGTGAGGAAGACACAGATAGGGAAAAAAATTGTTAAGAGAAAATTAGTGACACAGGCACATCTTAATTATTACGTCATACAAATGAAACAACACAACTCACAAAACATTGCAAACACGGAGCAGCTCGTGAGATGTTACACCATCGATTCTTGATGTTTTTTACATATTTGCCAAAAAACATTTTCACTGAAAAAATTGCCACCATTGTGTGAGTTTCCTGGCAGTAGAGTCATTGTCAAAGAGAAACCAAAGTCTACACTGCATTGCTTCTACTTTTCTGTCAACTTTTTGCAGCATGTGGGAAAAATCAAAGCATCCATGCACTTCGTGTCGGTTTGCATTTACCGAATTTAATCTATCGTAAGCCACGGCTTACACAATTTTTTAAAATTAAGTAATGTGCTTTCTACAAAATGATTTACTTTGCTTCAACACCAAATACCAGCAGATTGACTTTGCCAATGTACACATAACGTTTTTACATGTTATACCAATTGATTTTCTGTAACAGCTTGTCATTTTCTATGAAAAACGTGATTATACATCTGAATAATTCATTGCTCATCTGAAATTTCGGCATCGCGAAATAGCAGTCAACAACTTTTCATACAAAATCTTACTTTTGACTTTCTGCTTTCCAGCACAGACAAAACTTCTTCTGGAGTGAAATCTTTAAACTCTTGCTGATGTACTATATTTTCAATATTTGTCGAAACAAATATTTCTGCATTTTTTTTAAGAGTCCGTTCATGATACATATCCGCAGCAGCTTTGAGACTTAATATATTTTCAGTTTTCATTCCTTGGACGAAAAACTGTATGCAGTGTTCCTTTAGAGCTTAAAAAATAGTATAGAAATGAGACAATTCAAAAAGGCAGTTTTAGTCCAAGCCACATATTTCTAAGAATAAAAAATAAATGCAACAAAATCCCTAAATAAAGATATTACTGTGCCTTCACTAGTTTGCGTCTTAGAAACTAGCATATCATACCATCAATTTGCAGGTAATCAGATATGGTGAGCAGCTGCACGGCATTATTTTTGTTTATTGTTATTCTTGCTGTATAAATGTATTCCATAACCAATAACATTCCTTCAGCATCAACTCCTTTCAAAACTATTCTTCGCTCATTTTTCTCCTTCATCTGATAAAAAAAAAGTCTGAAGTTTTTGTTATAACAGTCTCAAGATCTATTTTCTGCAAAAGAGAAGTTCAGCAACCAACACCCCAAAATCTCAATTGGAACAGAATAATATGTTTAGCGATGTGCAAGTGGTAGAACTTCTGCAACAGAGTTTAATTGCTTTTATATATTCCAAACCAAGCCTGCTCAAGGTTTAGGGTCAAGCAGTTATACAGTCATCAGTATACTACACTGTGCATCAACCAGAAAACCCCACAGAAAAACAAGGTCCACATTATAGCCCAGTTTCAGCTGAAGGCGAGTAGATCCATTTCCATGGATTAAAAAATCATCAAAACTATATATGTGACTACAAAGAAAAAGCATTACAAACACAACACAGAGAGGATAACAAAATCAATCTAAGCACAAAAATGCATACCTTGATTTTAAACATTTTGTCCAACATCTTTGAGAGCTTTCCAATGACACAACGATGTCCAAGAAACTCCTTATCACCCACACAAAGTACGACATCACAGTAGTTATCCTCCAAAATTCTTTCCCTGTTAGTACATCATCAAATATTTAAACAAAAAAACAGTGGTAATGTGACACACGAAACCAGTGAGGCAACTCTCATATGCTAGGCTTTGCTCAACATAAAACCAGAGGTACCGTCACCAAAAACAAAGAGCAGCATCAAAAACAGGTAACATCAACAAGAACAGAAAGGCCTGCTCAACTCTTGCTGTGAAATACAAACGCCAACTGCCCCGAGCTGTTTTGGCAGCAATCAGCATTTCCCAACAAAGGAATTAAGTTGGTGGGGCAGCAACACACAAATCCAAAGCAAACAGTGGTAGTTAAAGAAAGTCTACTTTAAACAAAAATTACTTTAATGCACCTGGTAAACACTTTAGTGCTGACTAATGTCTAGAACTGACCAGCTTGGACGATGATCTTCTTGATGTTTGATAGGTACCACCAAATTTTACACAAAATTTAAAATTTTGAACACCGTAAATAGAGATCAGACAGCTATCACCTCAAATCATGATTCTTGACATGCAACCTGTGCAATATGACCTTGGCTATGTAGCACTAAAGATTTCACACCAGCCTTAACACATCAAGCGCCGGTTGTCTGGAAACTTGCCCAACCGTAGACCGTTGGCCCACGATATATTTGTGGACCAGTGCACGATATACTCGTACTTCACTTCAAATGCCAACCATTGAGCTTTGGGTCGCATGTTTTCCTCTATAAAGTACGAACATTTCGTACAAGTCTCTAGCAACCAGAAAAAATATATTTATGTTATTTGACACATGGTGTAGTCAGGAGAACATTTCAAAGCAGCCATGGTATATTTTGCCTGTAGTCACGCACGCGTTTCGCAGAGTGCGGAAATAAGATCAGCCGGTTGTAACCATGTGGCTGATTGTCTCGTCACATTGCATTTCATTGGGAGCGGTTTCTAATGTAATGTGCATAAACAATCACTCAGAAATTTTCTTGCTGAGTTAAAACCTATCATGTAGAGATTTGATGATTTTTGCTTGAGCATAAATATTATTTTCGACAGCAAGTAAATGCTTCAGCTGTGCGTTCGACACTGTTTCACAAACATTCGCTATTGGCAGATTTCAAATGGCCCATTAGTGTATAATTACTCAAAAACCTTTTTACTGAATTAGAACATATCACGTAGAGATTTGACAAGTTTTGCTTGAGCATAAATTTTTTTTTTTTGGCAGCAAGTAAATGCTTCAGCCGTCTTTTTGACGCCACTTCACAAACATTTGTTCTTGACAGATTTCAAATGACCCGTTAGTGTAAAGCATTTCTGAACGCATTCCAGTGTGATGTGAATAAAAAATTAGCGTGAGTTGGAGCATCATGTAGAGAGTTGACGGTTTTAGCTGCTGCAAAATTGTTTTACTTTCAACAGCAAGTAACTGCTGGCGCCGCCTGTTCCGCTGCTTCAAAAATATTCGCACTAGGCAATTAGCCCTGCTTCACAAACATTCGCACTTGGCAATGTGCGCTTCTTCACAAACATTTGCACTTGGCAGTCTTCAAACGGCCCGTTAGCGCAAAGCCTTTGTGAGGCAGGAAGGGCATCGCGAAGAATAACACCGGTTGATTTGCGAAAAAGCAGTAATTCAGTGATCGCGGCGTGTGATCTTTTTGCTGCTTCCCAACAATACATATCAATGGAGATTTAGTGTTCAACAGAGAACAATAAAAGTTGCTGCCAACAAAAAGCTCGTATTGCACCCTTGCCGTTCGTTCTTTACCATCGCAACAACACTAAGCACCTGAACGTGCGTGCATAACTTTTCCACAAATTTCAAACCATATTTACAACCGGCTGATAAAAATGTTGTAGTTTTTTTCCTCTCGTTTCATGCACTACCATCTTGACATGCAGCTGCTACAAGGTAATCACAACATATTCTGTGATATTCACATTTTTCTGCAACAACAACAGCAGAAGCGTTACATTTCAGCATCCAAGAGCTGACAGTTGTCAAATGCTCAGGCCACGTGCGAGTACAATTTTGCATCTTTTTTTTTGTGTGCAAAGAAAATTTTGTGTGGCTTTTTCATGCAAAAATAAAATTTTGCATGTTTTTTGTGGTACAGTGTGTGTAATAATTTTGTTTCGTAGTTCAGTTAGTACAACAAAAATATCTTTGAAGGTTTTACATATCGAAACAAAATAGTGCTGTACGTTTTAGTCAAATCGAAACCAACCTGAGTTATTTAGCGATCGGCAAAGCACAGCTGAACGCATGCGCATTTTCGGACGGAGTCGAAAAACAGAAACGCTGTCTAGGACCAGGTGATATAAAAACTGTTATAACTTTTCTTCTCCACAATTTTTTAATTCAAAACTTGGCAGGATGCTTTGTAACAGCTATAGCAATCGTTTCTGTGATTTTTATATTTTTTCCATTGTTGGAATAGGCGCAATAAACTTTCAAAGTCAACAAACAGGCAATCAACCCTTATTTTAGGGTGATTTTTCTTTCCAAAAAAAGTGGAAAAATTATTTGATTTCAATTTTCATAAACTACACAATATGACTAACGTTTTTGTACACAATTTGTGTTTCTATCGTGTGAGGTTTTCAATCCAGAGCCTTTTTAAAACAACGCCTTGCCCACTCAAGCGCCAGCACAAAAACCATACCGGCATTTTAGCATCAGACAGCAGCCACAAATATATCGTGGACTGGCGGTTGATGTGTTAACTAAAAGATGCACAAAATTTCTATCACTTATGACCAATTTAAACATGTTTCAAGTTCTGTGTGTTTGGATGTTCTGTGTTTATTTGGTCCTTGTTGTTTTTGCCTTTTTTTTCTTGATCCATCAGCTTGTCATTAGTAATATTTTTCTCTTGTACCATTGGTAATTTTCTGAACGTCGTCTTTGTTTTGTGTATTGCTCCTGTAACAGCTGAGCAAGCATTAAGACTGATCCACGGCCAGCTGACCTGATGACCTCTGGGTCCTTTTGTTGGCCATGCAAAATAAACATGAACTGTCTGTTTGTCTGAACTTTGAAAACAAAAATGCAAGTACAAAAGCCATATCAAACATTTTAAAAACTATTTTTGACATAATTACATTTTGTACGTATGTATTTATATTCAAAAGTATAATAATTTACATTTGTACAGCCTCATAAACCTTAGTGTTTGCATACATAATATGTCAAAGTTTGTAACCACATCACAGAGCAAGCAGAAAAGTCCTGATAAATCATACGTACTTCTCAAAACTATAGCTTTACACCACTGAATTCCAGTGCAAGAAAAAAATGCATAGTGGCACTCAGAGTAGTCACGCCAAGGTAACTTATTTTTCCAGATAAAAATCGGGTATGTACAAGACAAACAAATGATAGTAATCAGTAGTCTTATGAGAAGTGTAAAACCATTAAAAGCAAGTCATATTTGCATGACCATTGGCCAATAGCTTTCTAAAGATATAGTAATGAAACATCACAATAAGTCAAGAGTGATCCTGCACAAACTTAAATAGCAATGGAACATGAAGTAGCACATGCCCAGTAAAATTAAACATTTTGCATAAACTAGATTCACATTCAACCATGGTAGAGAAAAACCTGTTTTTTTTTCAAACAACATCTCTCAAAGCGCAAAACAAGAAATGCTGGAAATCTGGTGGCCATGCCTTTTGGCTACACCTGTGGACAACCTGCTTGGTCCTTGCAGGCGACCTGGTGCCCATGGGCACCACATTGGTGACCCCTGATTTTTAGAGTGTTTTTTCAACATATGATTTGGTATGGTCCTAAATCAGAAAAATTTTACAAATGCACATAACGCAGAAATATTGGTTAAAATATACTGATTGTGCAGAGCTGAGAAAGATTTGCAATGAACTCCTTCAAATTTCATTGCTGTTCGGTTTTGTTTGATTAAAAAAAATTTAAAGTCAACTGTACAAGTGTCCCGCCTATTTTATTTTTTACTTCTTAGTAGATTTTTTCAAAAAAAAAAAAGTGGCTTTTTGGTACGTTTTATTGTTTTTTTAAGTGGGAGTTTTTAAAAAACCCGGGTGGTTTTTTTTGGGTCGGGTTTTTTTACAACAACCCTGCATTCAACATATTTAATCACATCCTCTCTAACATGCTACCCACATTTTCTTAACCTTAACACCTTACTATCAACAAAATATTAAGGTTAAAGCAGAAGAACTTAAACTCTTAAAATTTGACAATCAGTTTTATTGAACAGATCTTTTGAAAGCACAGCATGGCAGTCAGATTCCTCAAAAGTCCTACTTCACTTCTTAGATCATTTGTCTTAATACACTATTTTCAATGCCTCTAAACAACATTTCCTTGTCATTTTCAAAATGAAAATTATTTTGGACAGACTCATTTATATATACAGTGGCGTGCTTAAGGGGAGGTGAGCAAGGTACTTGCCTCAGGCCCCCCCCTTTTTGGGGGCTCCCTTGAGGTGTTACGCGAATAAATTTTCCTTACTTTTGGTGAAAAACATATTATTCGCTCATATAATGTGCTACAAAGCATACCGTAAGCAAGTACTCTGCTTTCAAAGGGCCCCGCTACCGAAATTATAATGTGCAGGTACTTTGTTTTCAAAGGGTCCCCCAAAAGCAACTGAAATATGTATGTACTCTACTGTTAAACTTCATCGAAGTAGCCCTGAAAGAAATTGTAATGTGTAAGTACTCTGCTTTCAAAGTGGCCCTCAACCGCAATTGGAATGTGTAAGTACCTTGATTTCAAAGGGGCCCCCAACAGTAACTGTGATGTAAAAAGCCTTGCTTTCAAATAGGCCCCCAACAGCAATTTTAATGTGTAAGTACCATACTTTCAAAGGGGCCTCCAACAGCAATTTTAATGTGTAAGTACCATGCTTTTTAAGGGGCCCCGACAACAATTTTAATGTATTAGTACTATATTTTCAAAGGGGCCCCCAACAGTAATTGTAATGTGTAAGTACTATGCTTTCAAAGGAGCCACAAACAGTAATTGTAATGTGTAAGTACTACGCTTTCAAAGGGGCCCCCAACAGTAAATGTAATCTAAAATTCCCTGCGTTAAAAGAGGCTGCCAACAGCATCTGTAATGTGCAAGTACTATGCTTTCAAAGGAGCCCAAACAGCAACTTTAATGTGTAAGTACTATACTTTCAAAGGGGCTTCACCACCATCTCCAATGTGAAAATAAAGAAAAGCTTCAAACCAACTTCTATACCTAAAAAATTGTGGGTTGAAATTTCTTCCAAAAAGTTCTGAAAAGACCCTATCAAATAAGAGCAAATATTTAAACCAAATGACAACTTTTTATGCCAAATGATGATTTTTAGAGATTGGAGTGTTTAGTTTATTGATAATTTTTTTAAATGCCACAGTAACAGAAAATATCCAAGTGGAGCAGAAAAAAACAAGGAAAAAGTAAGAAAGCATAAAGGTTGATGAAAAATGTAAAGGTTTCCTGGACAGATTTGTTGTTCTAGCAAGTGGTACTGCTCAGCCTACAGAGGAGAGTGCAGGTTCAAGCACCCAAGTTGTTAACAGTAGCTATGTCTGTCTAGTGCATAATCAGATGTGCCATACACAAAAACTCAAATTTTGTAAAAAGGAGGTTGATTAATACATGCTTTAGAACATTCATATTTTTATCAAAGGATTTCTTCTTTATGTCTCTGAAATGAAAAGGTGAGACAAATTCTTCATTTCTTGTGATGGTGTACCTTAGTAAACATTTGCATCAGAAAATAAGACAACATGCAATTGTTATAGCAGTGACCATACTACATCTTTTAATTTATAGAATATTATCTTTTCAGTTTACAAAGCAATTTTGTATTATGGCTGTTGTGCTGCAAAGACTGCTAATAAGCAAGGCTACATTCATGCTTCTTATCAAGCAGCAGAAATGGCATTTTTGAGTATTATGAGTACTCATTTTTTCTACAGATATTTTAGGTGGTTTGAATTCAACTCATGCTTGAAGTCACAGGTTATTTGAAGCTTGACTAGTAAGTGTTTGGTTTGAGGTAGACTTGCCAGGTGATGTTAAAAGTTTTTTGGCCAGCTCTTAGCCAGTATAACTTGAACCGTTTTTTGTTAGCACAGATTTAATCAATTGTGTAGGCTACTTGCTGCAGTAGAAATGTTTGCGATAAGGTATCAGGAATTATTTCCTACTTTTGCACACTTTTCAAACAACTAGTGTCAATGCAAGATGAGGGCAGCCTTGACTCATCCAGCCTCAAAGCTTTCCAAAACAAGTCTCAGGCTGGATGTTGTTGTATGCTATGTTCTTGTAGTTAAAAGGATAATATTTAAAAGAAATTTGGTGTTTTGAATCTTCTTGGTTGTTGTTTATGGTATCATTTATTCCCATGAACATGGACAAATTCAGGATACGAAATACCAAGCATTTTATCAAAGGGGGAAAGAGTGAAACTTTCAAAGGGGTAAACTTTGTAGTGTATTGATGGTAAATGCAGGGAAATGGGGTATGAAAATAAAAAAGTGGAGGCGATGACAACTTGCTATAGCTAACTTTTATGTGTTGCCAGCCTTGTCTTCCCATTTTTCAGTGTTATCAAAATTTTGTGTCATGAACAACCTTTTGCATTTTCTCCTGCTATGTCAGTCATGTCGTAGCCTCAGGAACGCAGGCCTGTCCTTCGGTGGCCGTATCTTAGGCTTGATGAAAAGTGCCTATCACGGTTGACTGAGTATGATGACGTCATCAGAGGGGCCCCTTTTTAGTCTTGTCTCGGGCCCCCAAACCCTAAACCCACCACTGCATATATGTCACATCTACCGTGAATGAACATACAAGCAATGAAATATATACAGACATAATATTTTTACCACATGCAGTATTAGAACTAAAATCATATGTAAAATAGATTGCCACAATTAAGGCAATTCACAGAAAGGAAACTATTGAAAAAGTTTCCCAGACAAACGTACATACACACATTAACAGACAGCTCTTAATGGCATTTTAAATTTTCACCCATGCATACCAGTCAAATATATTTTTTTTTTAATTAATAGGTTTTGCTATAGTTTAATAGTTATGTTCTGAAGCAAGCATTTTTTTGGTATAGAATGTTCATCAACAATCAGCAAAACAATTTTTATAATAAATAAAAAATTCAGCTCATTCAAACAAGAATTCATATAAAAATTTGACACAACCATTATTTTACCAAAAGCTCACACCTGTTCAGCTCATCAAGAAGAGAAGAAGAGTGATTTCCAATAAATATTGTTTTCAAGTTATACCCAGTAAGCTCAGAATCAGCCATTTCTATTCATCAAATTGGAGGAAGTTTGCCACCATCAAATAAATTGTCAAATCAAGATAAAAAATGTAAAACTGTCAGTTTACTCCAGGCATCTATCACCAAATTTGTGATGAGCTCAACAAGCTGCAAAAAATATACTTTGATGCTTTGTTCAAAGTCATTACTAACAATACAATATACCACAGAACTAGCATCACAACTAACATTAAGATTTTATGAATTTAAATGACATTGCATGGAAATATAAACACCCTTTGAAACATCTTATGTTGTAAAGCGACTTTTGTCACAAAGCAGCTTGTATGTTTGAACACCATTTTACGTCACTCCACCCAATTTTATTTATTATCACAACGACCTATGTGCCACAATCAACAACACCTTAAAATGTTAGAACAGTTCTATAGCAATATAGTTGATGCACTCAAAATGACAGCAGATGAAGCTGTGCCCAATGGCACACATACGCACAGAAACCACATACCTGGGTGAAACAAACATGCGGGAGAAAAACATAAGGTTGCCTGATATACCTACTTTCACCAGATGAAAAACCAAATACCCAAAAGTGGACCCCTGTTTGAGAGTATGAAAGTGAGTAATAAATAATTCAAATATGCATTGACAACCTGTCAAAAATCCACAGAGAAAACCAAAGTGGATGCCATGGCTGCAGCTTTGTTGGAAAAATCTCCCAAAAAATTCCAGCAGAACATCAGACAGCAAAAAATCATGACTCCCATCTTCAGTGGGAGGTGAATCAGGAAATGAAGCAGTCACTATCATGTGGAGAAGACATTTTGCAACATTGCTGAACTCATCAAAAAACTGTGAAACTGGTAATCTTGTGAAACAAAATATAAATTCACAGGGTAATTTTGAGGGATTGATAACTTGTGCAACAGTTATTAGATTAAATCTCTGCTGCATACACTACCATTAGACCATGCAGCTAGCAAAGACAGCATTTTTGCTGAACACATTCACTATGCTAATGCAAATGTGTATGATTACCTCAGTAGCCTGATAAATGTGTGTTTAATGCATAGAAAAATTCCACAGGAATGCATGCAAACTGTCATTGTACCTATTTGCAAAAACAAGAAAGGGGACCAGTGGTTCCCTCTAAGAAACTTTCACATTGAGCAAATATTCCTTTTGGTGCGCATGCAATTGCTCAACCATGTGGACACACAAACGGTGAAGCAATTCAAGCATTAACAGGGCTATGTGATATTAAATTTGGAATGTTGCAAGTGCACGCGTGTGAGATATCACTGCGCAAACGGTCTAGTAGTACTGTGCATTTGCGCACCTTTGAGGGAACATTGAATGGGACATAAGTGATGCTGAGAACTATGACCTGTCTCCCTTGCAACTATCATCTCCAAGTTGTTTGAACATTGTATTTTGTCTTGCATCTCACCATTGTAATCCACAACAGACAACCAGTTTGGCTTCAAGCCAAAACATGGCGCTGACATGTGTATTTTTTTACTTAAACTAGCTCAATCCCATAACTCATCAAGGGGATTCACAAACACCCATCAGTCATCAAGGGGTGCTATGATCTTAATCTTCATGCTCCGGCATGTGCCAGACTGTGTTGTATTGTGTAAACAAGGATACTCCAGTTTTTTCAGCATTCTTAGATGCATCTAACTCTAAAGCATTTGACAGAACTAACCACAACCCGCTGTCTGCTAAACTAATTAAGCACAATGCACCTATGGGCAAAGTAAGACTGTTGTTGAGCTGGTACAGGCAACAGACCATGCAAGTAAAATGGGGTACCAAGTTTTCTTCCCCTTGTATTGTGACCAATGAGGTAAGGCAAGGGGGGGTTCTGAGCCCATATTTATTTGCTGTATACCTTGATGAATTTTCAGAACAGCTGGGTTCAGTCAGGATGGGATGCATTGTGGGAAATACGGTTGTGAATCATCTAATGTTTGCTGGTGATATAAGTGTGTTCAGCCCCAGTATTAGTGGACTCCTTCTTCAGGATATTTGTAGTGACTATGCTGCTGAACACGAAATTGCCTTTAATTGTAACAAAACAATTGGTGTTCTTTTTTGCCTCAAAAAATATACACAACCTACTCCATCAAATATTTTTCTGAACGGTGTAAGTGTACAATTTTTTGACTAAGTGAAATACCTTGGTGTGTTGATAATGCCTCACTGAAGGATGATTGTGATATTCAGAGACAAATGAAATTGCTAGATTGTTTACCAAACACACTCCAAGGCACATTTGATTAGTGCTCTCCTGCAGTAAAAAACGCTATTTCATACCTATTGCATGCCAATGTACACTCGCCAACTGTGGAGCAAATACACACAGGCTAGTATGATAATGAAGCACTTGAGTGCTGCATACCATTGAAGCCTACCAAATTATGCATAATACACCCAGAAATGTAAGTGTTCGCTCACACCAAGTTAGCCATTGTGTCACGACTTTTGATGCCCTATTGAGAAATATCCTTCATCGCTTCGTGCAATGCTATGCATCTTCATCAAACTGTTTCATCCGATCTCCTCAAAGGTCTGATGCTTTTTACAAATCTTTGTTTTTCCTCAATTATTTAATGCTCATGTATGACGGTGACCAACTGATATATTTGATGCATTGGACCAGTGTACATGTCTCATCAATATTGTTTTTGCATGACAACGGAAAGCTCCCGTATGCTGCTTCAAAAACCAAGAATATTAATTGGCTGCTTGAAAACTTTGGAAATTTATTTCACTGTCGATCTAATGAGAAATGCGTTGTAAAGTATTTGAAACCATGATTGGAATAGGTGCATGTATCCGTGCACCAATGTGTACCCCATCAGACTCGTTTTTTATTTCTTGCTCCTTTCAACGGTTAGCTGTTAACCTCCAAGTTTTGATGTAAGAATACCTTCATTTTTTTCACACTACTGGATTCCTGTATTATGGTGGATATATGATGCTACAGTTGGGGTTATGTTAAAAATGTTATTTTTTCTCCTATTTGTGTGATCATGTACAAAATACAAATACCTATTGTGTAATGAGCAATGGCTAACCATTTTTTGTGCTCTGAGTTGTTTACTGTGCCTACGATATGGACCATGTGTCTGCAATAAATCATTGCTACTATTGTATTATGATCATGATTTTAAGGAATTAACACAACATGTGACTGAAGCCTACTTCCATACATGCTTATCAGTCTTAAATGAGAATTACACTAAGTCTAACCCAGATATCCCTGATTAATCAACATCAATTATGTTGCCATAGTACGTGTAATCTAACCTAAAGAAACAAAATTATAAGTGCATCTGGCTAACTAAGCACATACGTTTCACTGCTAAGCCTTGTAACTTGCACTGATATTCAAACCAAGGCACAACTCAGTGAGAGACTCAGAGGCACAGATATTGAGAGGTCTGTAGAGATGATCAGATAGAACCCACACTTTTGCCAATCAATGAAAATGATTTTGAAAGAAAGTCAATACTGGTGACAATGCAAGTTGGGATATTTTCATGAGAGGACTGTGGAATAGCTGTGAGAAAACATACTTTGACATAAGGATCACACATCCTACCTCATAGTCTTATTCCGGTAAGTCTTTTCACAAATCTACCAACAACATGAAAAAGAGAAGAAGAATAAGTGCAATCAAAGTGATTGACATTCTTCATTCAATCCCCTTGTCTTCATAACGAGTGGTGGGATGGCACAAGAATCAACAAAAGACTGGCTGAGAAAATAGCTAAAAAGGCAGGGAGCCATATGCCTCTGTCATGACTTGCATTAGACCAGCCCTGCCCAACCTTTTTAGTGTAGCGGGCCACAAAACATTTTTGTGACGTAACAAATCCCTTGATTTTGATAAGTTTTATGCGATAACACAAAGTGATAATGAGTCTTTATAGTTGCACGCATTGTTGCCAGCTTGTATGGATGCAAATCAAATCTAAAAAATTGACACATTTTTGAAGTGTTTGTTACACAAGTTTTTAGGTGGTAGGCCCATAACAGAAACAGCAGGTATAATTTTGATGTGTTTTGATGGCAAATATACTCGAGTCTGTAACTAAATGCTAAAAATTTTAAAAGTTTGCCAACGAACTTATTACATCGCGGGCCACTTAAAACAACCTCACAGGCTGCATGCTGCCTGCGGGTTGGGCAGTCTTGCATTAGACCAAAGCTGAGATTTGCCCTTTTGAGGAGCACCCTTGCTGCAATCTGAGACTTTCGAGGCAAACAGAACAATGTTCACCTTCAGGATCTCACAGACATTGACTTCAGTTTAATTCCCATGCCCACAATTATGTAAAGCTGAATTATGGTATCAATGATATGACACCAATCCAGTTTTTTTGTTTTTTGTTGTTGTTTTTTTAAATTTTTGGTGACGGCAATTGGCGGCAGGCCGAAGCCTGAATTGTGCTTCTTGCCGGGGCGGTTGAGGTGAACGCTTTTGCCCAAGGAGCGTTACGGCAATTCACTCAGTGGCTGTGGATTGAACACCCAACCTTCCAATTGGGAGGCAGACACTTAACCACTGAACTATTCTTGCCCCACCAATCCAGTTGCATAGCATGGAGAATTTGACAACGCATGCAATTTTTGGTTGGCAGTGTCTATTTTACCACCAAGATGGCAGCAGCAAAAGGCTTGGTAGAAACGAAGTAAATGTAACTAAAAGATAAACCTACAATATAACCCTAACCTAATGCTAAGCT
>Ga0210059_1008896_pt1 | contig 15759 bp, 8 predicted proteins | sample Ectturendosymbi2_FD_188042 | JGI IMG/M metagenome (GOLD analysis project Ga0210059, IMG submission 188042) | Ecteinascidia turbinata endosymbiont from Florida, USA - Sample 2 (SPAdes) (version 2) | ecosystem: Host-associated > Tunicates > Ascidians > Unclassified | place: Key West, Florida... | reverse complement strand
AGAGTTTGAAAGTGTGTTCCGAAACCTGTTTTTGTGAATCTCCGTCTCGAAGGTTCAGGTCTCGTCTCGCTCTCGAAGCACACAGGTCTCGTTTCGAGCCCTTTGTCTCGAAACATGAAATGATTCGACAGGGCTTGGCAAAGCTCCAGCCATTCAATCTTTTCCCTGTTGGACTTGACCTTGGTGTAAGAAAACCAAACAGTTCGCTAAAATAGATGAAATTTAATAAAATTACACCTCGGAATGTTTGATGTCCGTTTTGCTGAAAATTCAAGAAACATTATATCATAGCCGACAAAACGACAGATCTCGAAACACCGTAGAAAATGTTCAAGCCTCGCCTTCGGTCTCATTTATTTTGGCAGAGTATTAGTCTCGACATTTTAGCCAAGTATCTATCTCGGATCTTACAGTGTCGACTAAACGAGGTTGAGACAAGCGTGAAAATCATATCTGCCAGTCGGGGATTCAGATATTGCAAGAGATTGCAAAGGTTTTAACAATAAAAATAATCCAGTAAAGAAAGGGTACATGAAAGACAGAGTAGGTTAATTAGTGATCTAAGTAGGTCAGGTCGTTCAGAAAATAAAAATAAATCATATTGTAGTGACATATATCCACTCATCATACATATGAGACATGGCCATATAATATTTCTATTCAAATTAGTTTGAAAGAATTATGGACCTAGGAATATAGACTGAAGTAAAAACTCAATCAATTTGCGTAAGGAGACATCAGTTATTAATTAATTTCATACGCAAAGTGTTTTAAAAATGGAGGGATTTTCACTGAAAGGGTTGAAAGTGAACTTGTGTTGACTTCAAGTACAGCAGTGAAATCGTTTTTTTTGTGTGGTTGTTGGTGATATACCATTCATCGTTTCTTTCTTCCAAATCTGCGGAAGTTCTTGCTTTTGAAATATCAGAATAAAGGAATGTAGTTTGGAGGGCATGTTGGGCTAAGTCACTTACTCCTGGCAGGAAGTAATGTTGGCTTATCTCGTACATGTATCTGTAAAAAAATTTCTGCACTTATCGTTTTCACCAAACACCACGCCAAACTATGTAGTTGTTGTAGAACCAGACATGGGCGTCAGAAAGGGAGCAGGGGGGCCTTAGCCACCTCTGAATTTTGAAATTTGACATTTTCCCATAAAATGTTTACCAGAAAAGGTTGTTTTTGAAATTTCGCCACTTTTTCCATTCTGCAAAAATATTTTAGCCACCCCTGGAAAATCTACTGCTGCCCCCTCCCTAGAAAAAATCCTTGCGACGTCCATGGAAACAGCTAGTCGCCAAGTTGAAAAACAAGAGTTAAATAAACCCTTATTTTGTGCAAATGCGTTTCTGTGAGATTTCTCGTCAAGTTATAAAAGCGTCTCCCTTTGTGTAACCCTGCGTTTGCAAACGTTGCGGGATTATTGACTGGAACATTTTCACCTCCACAGGACCACAGAAGTTTCATTGTTTGTGATTTCGGTAGAAGTTGCTAAACATCATCACTAGGGCAACCAATTTGTTGACCTAAAAACTTAAAATTTTAACTTTATTATTTATAAATTTGGACTTTATTTTGACCTATAAACTTCCTGCGTGTGCAAGTGCAAAATAATTTAGCCTTAGGTCAGCGGTAGGCGCCTTTTAATACAAGAGCCATTCTGTTTCATCCTCCAGCACACATGACCGGCGAGGAGTCACAAAATGTTGATTCGGTTTTATTTTTCATTCGACTTCATAGGAGCAAACGCTGAATTGCAATCAGCTTAATCGTCCAGTAGTCGTGGGGAAAAAAACATTATCACGTCAGAAGCGACAATAAACCCATTATTATTACAGAATTGTAACTAAACATGCAAAAGCGCGTCAATATCTGTTGTTATAGTTTCAATAAAATATCGCAGAGAGAAAAAAACTGTGCTGCAAGAAAAGTTTGACCAAACGATGAATTTTGACCTAACGATAAATTTTGACTTTTTTTGACCTAATAACTTGGGCGTTGGTCATGGTATCAGAGTGAAACTTGGTTTGTGGACGTTTCATAAACTTTACAAAAGGCAGACAAATTTTGACTCTATTGACTTTTGGTTGCCCTAATCATCACTGTTCTTCAGCGAACAACTATGATTACAGTTTTCAGACGTAGAGCAGTTTCCTAACATGGTTGTATAATATCCAGAAACCCTTGCTATATCTAAACGGAAAACAGTGAGATGCTGCTAAATGGGTGCGTATCAGCTTTGACAAAATGTTGTTACCTTTTCTTCATCTCATTCATTATTTTCGTTTCAAATAACACTTCTGAAAATTCGCAGGTCGCCGTGGTTTTCTCACGTCTCTTCAACTGTGCAAGGACTCAGCACGATTCACGCGTACGAAAAAACTGATGAAGCCATTGCCACGTAAGGGTGTTTCACTGTATGTTCCACACGGTGTGGAAACAAACTTAGAGATTTACGACAATTAGAACCTCTTTTTTTCACTAGTTTCGGAAAACATCTTGATGCGAACAGCTCTACTTTCTATGCTTACCTGAGTGCAACGAGATGGCTTTCAGTGAGACTGGACGCGATGACCATATCTCTGACTTTCGCTATCGGACTCTTTGTGGTGTGTTCCACAATCTACCCCGAAGTGCTGGGCGAGACGTCGGCATCGTTTGCTGGTCTTGCTCTTTCCTACGCCATAACTGTAAGCGAACAACCTGAGAACCAGCAAGTTTGATAAGCGGTAAACGTTTTCGACGAAATGTATCACTACCACACGCGACCGAACAAACCAAAAGCGAAGTGATCGATGAAACATTTTAACTGCACAAAATTATGCTTCGTGCGGAAATCATTGACACTTACCGAAGTCCATCCGAAAGATTTGAGTTTTTCACATTTGTCTTGCAGCGTAAACCGTTCCTAAGTTTGAACTAAAATTTTTCACGACGTTGCCGAGAGTTTGAATCTGAGGCCACGTGAGTTGAATAACTATTTTATTCCAAATAGCACAGCAGAAATCCTGTTACCAGTTCGTTGCACTAAAAGAAGATTGACAATTTTTTTGCTGCTGTAAAAGCAGCGCTTGCAAATAGCAGCTTACACAGTTTAAGCGCATTATTGCAACGTATCCAAAATCGAAATATAACGAACAAGTATATTAAACAACAAAGATTCCGCAAGTTTCTTTCAATCCACACGTTTTTCGCAATAACTTCTGTATTTCAAAAAGTCATTTTTGTTTTCAATACACTTTCAGTCTCAGTTTTTCCGCAACAAAATTCTCAACAGTGACACCAGAGAGCGTGGGAATGACGGGAGCATTGCCCCCTGCCCTTTCTTAAGGGGGCAACGAGGGCAGAGGTTCCTTTTCATAACAGTATCATAGGTCAATTCGTGGTTCATAAAGATCGAATTCAAACAAATTTATTGCAGCTATTCGCGCACCCAGAAACTTCACAATAGTTTTCTATAATTTTTGAGGTCAAAATTGTTAATGAACAGAAACAGGCACAATTGGTAACGATTTTTTGCTTTTTGTAAGTTTCCCTTGGTCTCAACTCTTTCGCTGCCCCCCCCCCTGCCCTACCGCTGCTCCGGCGTCCCTGATGCTCAGCATAAAAGGTGGAATGTGGTTGCAAAATTCTTTTCTATTTGATGATGTTCCATCGTGTTTTTACAGACGACTGGCCTCTTTCAATTTTGCGTACGCTTCAGCGTTGAAACCGAGTCTCACTTCACTTCTGTTGAACGAATTTGCGAATACATTAAAACCTGTATCCCAGAGGAGTCGACCAACAAAGTAATTATACAAAAGCCCCCGTCGGAAGACTGGCCTGGCCACGGAGAAATAAGGTACAATGATTTTTCTTTAGAAAATCTATGGTTCACTTCACGATCCATCGCATGTAATCATAGTAAACTGAAACGGAGTTCTTTTTTGACTTTTTAAAGTTTAGTACACGACAAGCGGAAGTGCTGAATAGCCTTATAATGAAAATCACAGCCACAGAAAATATACAAATGACATGTTGCAAACGTTTCGATAACTCCTGCTATCAACAGTGCATTTCAAATTTTAAAGTTTGTCTCTGGATTGTTTCTCTGAAAAACAGATTTTTATCGCTCTAAATGTTCAGCATATATGTATTTCTTGCAAAAAGAGGTAACTTTCAGCTTGCTTTTTTCGTGATGTTCTTGATATTAATCAAACATACATTTAACATGGTAAGTAACCAGACAATGCAAAATGTTAGTGCCATTTCAAATTTCAAGTCAAAAAAATATTCTTTATGTCCAGCGTCTTCACAAAACCAGTCAATGTTATTGGGAGAACTCAGACGTTTCACTTTTTGTTCCTTCTTTCATGGTTTGATTACCATTTAAGGGTTGGTGTAGTGTGCTGGCAACAGCGACGAATTAACCGAGGACATTTAACTGCTTTGGACATTTAACTGGTTTGACTAGAAATTGAACATAATTACGCCACTTTACAACACGTCTTAGTTAAGTATATTCTAATTATTTGCAGACAAGAGTTTCAACGTGTTTACTGTATGTGGAAAAGCTGGTGTAATGTGTTCAGACACGGCAGAAAATCAATCTTTACTCGAACGCACCAAAATATGTTCGATTTCTAACAAAACACGCTAATATGAGCCTGAGTTTCGTAAGAATGCTACCAGCGTTTTAATCGTTGTTAAATTTCTTATCAGGTTCAACAAGGCCTGCATGAGATATCGTAACAATCTTCCGCTGGTATTAAAGGATGTATCGTTCACGATCAGACCAAAAGAAAAAGTCGGCATCGTTGGGAGGACCGGCTCGGGTAAATATGCGCGCTACTGCTCGCATCCAGCAGAACCAGTGTGCACGTTTGCGTAATATCCAGGTTTGGCGTGAGTTCAAGGAACCTCACGCAATATTGAAGTGCAGTGAAAATTCTTTTTTTTGGTTGGTCATACCCCACAAAATATGTTCAGCCTTTGTTTCAAGCTTCTCAGTAATTGATACTAAGGATATCGCGCTGAGATGACTAACGAAGCGGTTGGCTGCAGGTTCGATATAGATATTGTCGATCGTCATAATCGCAAACCCGTTGCTATTGGCTCTTGCCGATGTTATCACTCAAATGCTAATTCTACTTTCCCCCTTTTAAACACAGCGGAAGTTAATTAACTTTTGCAACGTTTGCTCTGATTCCTGTACACAAACACCTGTTCTTGGCTTCCCCGCCCTTAACTTGAAAGCCTTCCTGAAAAGCCGAGGCTGGCGACAACAGTACTCAAAAGATCAGAATTAAGAAAGTAAAAGCAAGAGGTTTTGAACGACGGTAAAATTTTACGTAGCAAATAATTCCATAATATGAAACTAATGATTTAGTAAAATGATTTATTCCAATTTTTGATATGATTGGTTTCCCTTCTTTCAGTTTCGTTCAAAAGCGTTGAAGCGCTTTCCAAATACCCTTTCAAATGAGGTTTTCTGGCGTAAAAGCGGAAGCATTCGCTAAGATGTTTCGCAGATTACGACCTCACGTAGGTTTTGTTTTAGCACTTTCTCCATAGCTGTTGGTCCTGCTTTTACTTTTAGCGATTTTGACAGGGTTGGCGGTCTTGGTTTTGACTTTGACGTCTTTTGCATCACACTGTTATTTCTCGCGTCACAGAGTCTTTCGGTTTTGAATTGCAGCATTGCCAAGTGTTGCTTTATTTTTTGACTGAAGATGGATTAAGAATAATCCGAAACGTTTCAAAATAAAACATGTATAGTTTTTTGAAGGCTTTTTTAGTGTTGATGAAACTGTTAAGTCTATCCCAATTTTATGCTCCAAAGATGTAAGGCCTTTTGATGGAAAATAAGAGTAACAATCTTACCAGAGCCCGCTTTTTTTTAACTTAATGCGTATTTTATTACGCTGACTCGCGTTAGGTGCAAAATCAAACACAAACTTGAAATGCACATTATGCACGGGATCTCAGAATTTTTGTCTAATACACGAAAAACGGAAGTGCTGAATAGCCTTATAATAAATATCACGGCCAAAGCAAACGATACAACGGACATCTTGCAAACGTTTCGATAACTACTGTTATCATCCTCAGTGCATAGCTAATAATAGTAAACAAAATATTTAGCGAATTCAGTACAAAGAGAAAATCCATCGAGCTTACACTTTGTTAATAAAAATTTATTATCTCCATGAGTATCGCTTCATTATTCAATTCGCATGTTTTAGAGTCTACAGAAAATACGTGAATGTAACGATAGCTTTTGGTAGTAGCCCAAACGGGAAAAAAACTTTGAAAAGCTCCACAACAAAATATTTTCTGCAATGGTCAGCGTAACTCTGAAGCTTTTGCTGCACCTTTTGGTATTATTGCAACTCTTTTGCAAATGCTGTTGTGGAAGCTGTGATTATGAGAGAGACCTGACTTTAATATACATCAGGAGATGTCATTACTAAGTTTTATGATTGCAGTTTTCTTGACGAAAAGTCACCCATTTACGAGCTGCAAACCTAGTCTTTTCAACTTGGTTTGGAAATCTTGCGTATAACATCAAAAATTCGAATTTTTCCCTTAAGTTGTAGAATTCTTGAACTTCAAATATTGGAAAATTTTCGAGGGGTGCTCTCGTTTCTTAATTTCGCCTTCAGTTAATACGTTTGTTTTGTCATAGATGCTTCCACCATATTTTCGTAAAATTCGCCTCTCTTAGCATTCTATTCCCTATTATCAAGCACATTTTTCCTTCAAGAAAGATGATTTTTTCACATAAGGTATGAGTTTGAGTTGGTAACGATCAAGTTGGTTGATTGGAATTTCAAACGACATTTGGGTCGTAGAAGAACCTAAATCATGGGTCACCAACGTGGTGCCGGCGGGCACCAGGTCGCCCGCAAGGAGCATGTAGGTCGCCCGCGGGCCTGTTCTAAAAATAACATTAGCATGATCAATGTCTTCACATTAACGAATATCAATACTAAAATAGCTGAAAGTAAATTGAGCAAACTTTTTATTTCTGAAGTGTGTATGAAACTAGCAGCCCTTCGCATAAATCGGTACACAAGAAGTGCTCTCAGTTTCAGAAAGGTTGGTGACCCCTTGTCTAAATATTGGCACTTGCAAACTCTTCACTTTTCGCCCGGAACTTGGAAACAGAGCAATGGTCAAAGTTCACGATCAGTTAGTGTACGTGACTGACAGAGTTCTTCACAGGTTCTGGCTTTGGCCCCTCCTGGATTTAGGAATTATTAGCAATAAAAGGTTGTCTTTTCAATTTCGAGGGGTGAAAAACAAATTTCACCGCTTTTGGCTCCCCTGGAAAACATTTTGGGAAAATCCCCTACTGCCCCCCTCCTGGAAAAAATCCTTCCGACGCCCATGTTTTGGCCTAGCCTTCTTCTACAGGAAAAATAAACAAGTAAATAAAAAAAAATATGCTACAATAAAATTAATATCGTTAGGTACACGAGGTGTGCTTGATATTTCCAATTGCATCGGAAAGAAAACTATTAAAAACCGTCAGTGGCGGAATTTTAAGAGAATTAACTCGTGTTTTGGTTAAATTGCGAAAAACGGTCTTTCACTTCAAACAGGTATTTCCAGTTCTCATCATTTTATTTGATCAACTATTTCTACCGTGGTGTTTTTAATGCACATCGTCATATACTGAAAACGATTTTTGGTTCTTTGCCAGCTATCGCTTTTTTACACTTTAGCTGTTTGTTTCACCAAACCTTCTCTTGTGCACATGAACAGGCAAGTCGTCACTTGGAACAGCGTTGTTCCGACTGGTGGAACTGAGCAAAGGACATATTCAGATTGACGGTGCAGATATCGCCAAACTAAGCCTACAACACCTTCGACAGAAGTTGTTAATCATTCCACAGGACCCTGTTCTGTTTGTCGGAACAGTTCGATACAATTTAGATCCTTTCTCCCAACACAGAGACGACGAGATTTGGACCGCCTTGAAGAGAAGTCACATTGAAAATGTGGTAAATGGCTAGCTCTAAACGTATTTTCCTAAGGAAAGATTTTCCTCCTAGGTCTACTCTTTATTGATGTGATCATGGCTTTTCAAAATCCTTTTCTATCAGATAAGTTTCAAGTCAAAATCATGCTTGCCTTGTTACATCGATGGCAAAGAATGCTTTGTGGACTTTAGTGCAACGGATGCATTCGACTCATGAGCGTAAAGGTCTTTTCATGAATAATAGGGGTTTGAATTCAAGTTTCGCGCACGATCCACGCCATTTATTAAGCACATTGGTGCTGTTTCAAGCTTCAACACACCAAAGCATTTAATTAATTTTTTTTTCACAAGGGGTTTTGTAGAAAGTAGTGATAAAATGCATCACTACTTCACTACAACGAAAGACGCATCACTGCAACGAAAGATGCAACGCATTACAGTATGTCCTTTGTAACATAGTAGAGTTATATGATAATCCCTCATTACACTGGTTTTTCTATGCACCTGATTTGGCCATTACGGTATTTCGAGACTTACTAGTGTGTTTTAAAATTGTTAAAGCCTAAACATTTAAAGTCTAGCTTCGTTTCACATTACTTCAAGGCAGTGGCATAACTAGAGGTTTGAGCCAGGGAGAAGCAGAAGTTATCTGAAGTGGGCCCACTGGCCAACGCAGGGGGGCCACTAGCCAATAAGAAGAAAAAAAGTTTAGAAATGATAGTAACACCGGATGGGATGTGTATGTCTGTAGAGCCTTCTAGCTACAAAACTCGAAAACACACCGAAAAACGCAAAAACAACAACCTACTGAAAACCAAAAAACACCAATTATCAAAATGTAAGCTAAAAGGGCCCGGTTTTCACATTTAGCTTGCCAGGACGGGCGGATCGCTCACTGCCCCCCGTCAGTTACACCACTACGTAAAGGATATGAGGAATTAAAACTGAATGTCAGAAAACTGCATTGAATGCATTGCCGCCAAACCTGACAGAAAGTGCGTGTTTTACCAGATCAGCGAACTTCCAAACAAACTTGACAGCGAAGTCGTTGAAAATGGTGAAAACTTCAGTGTTGGCGAACGACAACTGCTTTGCATGGCTCGAGCCATTCTTCGTCACTCCCGTATCATAATGCTCGATGAAGCCACAGCTGCCATCGACAGCGAAACCGATAGTTTGGTGCAAGACACGATACGTGAAGCGTTTGCTGATTGTACAGTGCTGATCATTGCTCATCGTCTCAACACAGTCCTCACTTGCGACAAGATTTTGGTCATGGACAACGGAAAAGTAATCTTTTTGAGTAAATTTGAATATCGCTGAGATTCTGTGCATAAAAATTCTTTGTTTCATTGAAAAAACAAACATCTCGATTATTTTAGTGTTTTGGTATCCTTGATGCTCGTGTGACTCCCTGGATTTTTCACAACCAGAAACTTAGCGATATGCTGCTCTTCTGCCGCACTGAAGAGTAGCAATCCTAGCAATCCTGTTTGTGCAATGTGCCACTTTTCTCTTTAATCCGTTGGTGCTCAGCAGCAAAAATGTTTTCCTTTAAAAAAACAGGTCATCCATAGAAGTATCAAACTAGTTGTTCACCTTAGTGTTCCTTTGTGCTATGTATACAGTGGCAAGTGGCGATCCTTAGCAGACTGATGTGCAGTGGTGCTGTTGCTGTGCAGTATATTTGTTTAAGGAGTAAACAAACGTGTTGAAATAAACATTTTCTTCTCGATTTCCAACTTTTCCAGGTGGCAGAATTCGGCGAGCCTGCTGCTCTTCTTAACAACCCGAACTCACAATTTGCGGAAATGATTTTGGCTGCAGCTGGTGTCAATGACCAAAGTGAAGATGTTAAAGCACTTTTGAAGGTTTCGCTTTCTGAAGCCTCTGTTTTTGAAGAATCTTCAAAAACAGACAACAAGAAATTAAATTCGAACGAGAGAAGAAATAGCAAGGCTGAGAGCGATGACTCCAATCCAGTTGTGACGATTAGCGATTCTTCTGGTGCAGCCGGATATGACAACAAAGCTTATCAATCAAACGATAGCGATGAAGAACCTTGAGATGTTACTGCACTGTAAATGACGCACGTGTAAGGGCGCCCGCTTATGAAGGAAAAATGAAGTGATAACATATTATGGAAAAGTTGAATCCTCAAAACATGAAACACTCCGCGACAAACGTTCCTACTCTAACAGATTAAAGCAGTTTGTCAGCTGATGCTATCCATAAAAGAAAGGAATATGCTCAAGAAGACGCATGTTGCACAAATTCATACAGCACTAAACTCCTATATCTTTTCCTAATCCTCTTGGTGTTGTTGCACTTTCTTCGCTGTTTGGGATTATTTTCTTAGGTTACCATGCGGCAACCTGAAGTTGCTGCAGGACTTTCAACTGTTTCTTTGGAATGCACTTCCGCGAAAGACGTCTAAGAGCATATTGGCTATTTGCTAAGTGAAGAAAGAATGGCCTTAGTGCTTCATGCAAAATCCATCGTTTGAAGTTGATTTGCCCATATTTTATGTTTTTCTATGTTAACACCCTTTTTGCGATTGCGGTTCTATAGTTACTTTTCGTTGCCCATGAGGTATTTATCATCTGAAGTACAGAAGCGCGTAGTTTTAGATTTTCTTAACAGTAGCTAATTTTATGATGCTCTACGAAGGTCAGCCTTTTCAAAGTGTAAATTTAATGGTCATTGTAACTAGCCACAGTTCGTGTGTGTTTCTTTCTATGCTTGTTTTCAAGTGTTAACATTTCGCCAGTAAGGTGTGCCTTACGGTTTTTGCAGGACTGAAGATGCGTTTAAAAATGCGGAGCTAGTTTCCCTGTGGAACAAGTGTGATCGATTACTTGCGCCATTTTTGTGGCTTACAACTATGGAAAAATAGATGCGTGCAAGTTCTAATCATCGCAGAAGTAGGAAAGCAGAAACACCAGGCAGATTTTTGAGAAACTCACCGCGAGGCTACACTTGGTTATGTTGCATTTGCAAGGTGTTGCACATATCTTCGACTGAAAAACTCCTTCATTCTCTTTCCCATTATGTATCAAACCCGTTTCTGTCGCTGCTTCATGCTTTGACAAACTGGTCTAGTGCCCAGTACGTTTGTAGTTTGTAAGCCCATTTGCTAAAATTGTCATTGTTTCGTCGTTATTTTTTATTTACTTCTGTTTGTTTCGTTTGCAACAAGTACCTTCGGTTTTGTGCAATACTTCGTGGTGGCAAAGAGATCGATTACAACGTGAAGGGGCGGATCCAGCTAGTAACGTTAGGGGAGCGATTTCAGTAATATTTGGTAGTCAAGTCTCATAACGGCTTCGCTACTGTAAAGATGAAGTATACCTCACAAAGGTGGTGCAGACGTTATCATAAACGTCAAACTAGCACAGAAAATACGAGACTCAGAGCAGTTATTGAGAGCATAACCGTGTAACTCACATTCGTTAATTGAGGTACATGGGAAATTGCATCTTTGCTGACAGATTTTCAGTGAAAGTAAGCGTACATAGGCAATAAGTCGCATACTATGCACTGATGGTATAACAATTCCTTCGTATGCAATGATGTCAGGTGGACATTACCTAAACATGTGAATTAAGCACTTCAGCTTCTTTTTCTAACCAAAACTATTTCTTCCTGAAAATCGACATGTGTTATGATATATGAATTACACCTCTGTTGTAATTTATTCAGATTGACGATTCTGGTTTCCACGATATATTTGCTCATTCGCCTGAAAAACAATGCGGACAAGGGTTACAGAAATAAGCGGTACTAGTGAACCCTTTCGATCGTATGCTAATGCTTGTGTCATAAACTAAAGAAATTCTGGCACGAACATACTGAAAAATGCTTCACCAGAGAAAATTTGTGGGTTACTTCCAATCCATTGCTTGGCGTTCTCTTGTGCTTAGTCATGGTCCGACAGCTAAAAATTGTAGCAAGCCTGTCTTACAGTTCTTCACGATCCGGCGACACGCTGCATGAAAAAATGTTCGACGTGACAGCACTTTGCGATGTGTCAAAACGGGGAGTGTAGTTCGCCCCATGCTAAGCATATATTTAAAAAGATTGTCCAATGAGCTACGTCTTATAATTTTTTTAATTCTATCATCGCACTACTTTTGCTTAACTATGATAAGACAGCTTCAATCCTTTCGCTGATCAACATGTTCGATTCAGATCCAGAATATCAGGATCTGGACAACAGCAATACAAACCAGTATGATAGACTGCCTGACATTGGAAACCGTTTCATGCATCTACTATGTTTATTTGACAACAACGAAAGTCATGACTTTCAGAAATTTTTCACTGGTTCAGGGTAATTCAAGATTGTATGCTAACCCACAGGTTAATGCAAGCAAATGCTTCAAAGCATATATTCATGGTTTCAATACACTGCAACTCATAGTATATCTGCTGATTTTTCCATAGTGTCATTTTTAAACAAAACCGCTTTTGGTCATGCTATTCCACTGTGCCCAAACTAACTGTAAACGTGCAAGCTGAACAAACTGGACCACTTTGTATGAATAGTAGTGATGTAGTCGAGACCATAACCTCTAGAACCGAGACTTCACTATAAGGCTGAGCCAAGACCTGAATGCTCCAAACTTTAACTACAGATCTGAAAAATCGTCGTGTGGTAACTGAAACACGACGAAGTTCCTACTACTACTGCAACCTCTCGGTTGGCATTACATTGAATGTGCGATTCACCACGAACGGGATGCGCGCGAAGAATAACATCACATATATATGTGGGGCGAACAAGCAATAACAGAGTGATCTCGTCGGGTGGTCTCTATTGTTGCTTGTTGTCACAGTGTGAAGCTTTGCGCACATGCCGCTCAGGCTTTCCGATCGCAACACTACTGCTGCACTAATATCTCTCTCTATGCATTAATTGTGATTGACCTTTACCGAAATTCATGCAGAGACCCAAATAAGTCATCGCGATTGAAAACGGTGGATTTTGTTCTTTTTGCCAACATGTTTCTCTTTTTATTCCTAAAGGATATGTCCAAGAGCGAACAAGCTGAACTGTGGAAGCTTTACCAATCCATGTTGATGACGTATTCCTAGTTTCGAGACGACGAGAACGATCTCCTGCAAGTGTAGATCTGTGACTTTCGATACCGCAACTAGACACATTCGCCACGTTTGAAAGCCTACTAGGCAACAAAAATATCTCCGAAGTCTCCGATACCTCTCCCCTGCTGGTCTGGCTACGTTTATGTTTATCTTTTAGGCAGACTTGACAACATAAACCTGACTTGCTGCTTGCCCGACGATCACGTGTAACCCTTTCTATCAAGCAACTTTACGCTGATCGACCATACTTATGAGCTTTGCACAGACTTACAAGCATAAAGCACAATTTAGGTTTGAGTGTGGCTGAATCTTGATAAATTCACCTGAGCATATTCAGAGTGAATGGATCACTTAACGCTCTTTTGCCGCCTTGGCTTTGCGGCAGGTTTTGCGTTCCTATGCCATCCAATGAGCTACGCTGGCGGGAGTTTCACCCCTGGCAGGGTCACCCATGCCAGATAAATGTGCATGTAGACGTCATAAAAAGTGCAGACTTCGAATACTCGCGGTCTTCTCCGCAGCAGAAGGCTGCTGCAGTGGTATCGTGTCATATGTACTGGTATGTCGCTGCACCTTAGCCGAGCATCCAGAAAGGAATCCCAGTTCTCTCTGCCTTTGAAGTTCACCAGACCAGCTTGACTACTGCAGCAGGGGCGGATCCAGCCAGTAGGGTTAGCAGTGGCGATCCTAGAATGAAAAAAGTTGGGGCCAACATAAATAACTTTCGTGCATGGTGACCTTCCATTGCCGTGAAGATTGATTTGCTATGATTAACCCTATCAAACCCAACATAGGCTTGTAAATATCGTCAGAACCGTCTCCAGAAAGTTTTCAACAAGGGGCTTTACATTTGTGCAGGGTTCCTTGACATTCTAAAAATTGACAAAAACTCCACTGATTTACAGTGTTTCATATTTCAATTCAGGGTTCTTGGAGCTTTGTTTTGGGGGAGTAATCCACCAAAGCCCCCCCGTGGCGACGGAACTGAATACCGTTAAATATGGCCTAGCGTTATTGTTCACTAAAGACATCTAAGCACCACTAGATGCAATTGCACACTTGTACCAAGGGCGTACGCAAGGGGAGGGTTGGGGTTAACCCCCGTTGAGCTTGATATTTTACAAAAGCTTTAGTACCTGCGCAAAGGAGATTATTTGTTTTCGCGTAGTTTTTGCTTGTTAATTTGCCAACTTAATGCAAATACCACGGAGTAAATTTGCATGCAAGTTTCAAGGAATATTGTAAACGGGCCAAAATGTAATAATTAGGTCTTGGTGGAATCTGGGTGGTCGTCTGCTTCCAGAAACCATCTCACCACTTTTTCCAGACCATTTGTCCACTATCCATGTTTAAGAGTGTGTTGCATGTTAGTTCACTTTATCCGAAACAGTCGTCTTTATTTTGTCAGTTAAAGGCTGAGCGCATTGGCTACATTACCAATTTCAGTAGCATAACAGAACTGTTGCACGATCTCAAAAACGCCATTTTTAACACAGAGGGATGCAAGCATTTGATAACGTCTCAGCAGGGAAAAAGGAAAACTAAAAGCTTGTTCTTCTATAAATAAAAAAATCGAAAATTTTCTTGCGTAGTTGATGCGCATTCTCAATTCTTGTGCAGTTTAGCAAGATTCGATCTTGCAAACCGGGGTGTGCTCCAGCCAGTCCAGCTGCACACTTTCTATGCTCGACTGCTCGTATTCGACAAGACATTAGCGCAGCTTCATTTTGCAGTTGCAAATTGCTCTGACGCAGTGATGAGTGTGTTTTACTTCTCTGTTTTTACGCGAAGCCTGGTATTTTTGCAGTTATTAATTGCTTTGTCGTAGCATTGAGCTTATTTTCCTCCGATATACTACCTTGGAGCGCTGGTTGTTTATAAAATAAGGGAGTGCGTGTAGAAGAATATGCATATTATCTCAACAAGCTTCGCCAAAACGTTGTTTTAGAAACATGAATATGACGTCAGATTGTGACGTCACAAACAGCGCACACCAAATACAAATGACCACCATATGCCACTGAATGAAACCCACCACCGTGAAAGTTTTCTGCGTACGCCACTGACTTGTACTGCTATGTCGAATATTCTGTGCTAAACACGCAACTTCTACAGCACTACACTTTGACTCTACACATGTAAAATGAAACACCATTTCCCGTACACAGTTGTACCGGTGCCGGCCCCACATGAACGAAAACAGCTGCACGAAAGTGAAAACAATTCACATGAACGCGAAATGGTTCCAACGACGAATGCTATCCTGGCACAGAGACAAGTAGGCTGTTGATAGCCAACTACGTCCGTCAAACTATTCTTACTACAAAGCAAGTTTTTTTTTAAATAAACCATCTGCCAACAGATTAGTGACTACGACTAATTCGTTTTTGTGGTAGCTTACGAATGCTGCGTGACGTAACAGTAATGATGTTGTGCAACTACTATCACAAGTGTAATACCATGTGCAGCGTAGGAAGGGTAAGAACCTTTCAATGCACGATGCAGTTAAGAACAGCGAGGTTTCGGCACCAGTCGAGCAGTGGCACTTAAACTAGCAAAGCCGCGCCGCAGATAGGTATGTGCACGTTAGAGTCCTGCGCGGGTTGATTATTTTTGTCCGCTCCCTTCCGCACCCGCAAAATTTAAACCCGCCGCGAAACCGCATGAGTTTTAGAAATCTTGCCCCC
>Ga0210059_1008895_pt1 | contig 15759 bp, 7 predicted proteins | sample Ectturendosymbi2_FD_188042 | JGI IMG/M metagenome (GOLD analysis project Ga0210059, IMG submission 188042) | Ecteinascidia turbinata endosymbiont from Florida, USA - Sample 2 (SPAdes) (version 2) | ecosystem: Host-associated > Tunicates > Ascidians > Unclassified | place: Key West, Florida... | reverse complement strand
CAAAGACGAAGGAATTGAAAATTGACTTGAGTAAACAAATGATAAATAATCGCAAGCTCAAGAACTTCCCTAAGTTCACATCGAAATCGAGCTACGTTTTTGAACACATGCGATCTGCGTATGCACACAAAAACAAATTAAGTTGTAGGATAATAATGACATGCACACAGCGTATGAATTGCGATTCACTATATGGTTTCAAATTATTATTGTTTTCAATTACAAGCCAAGTAGCTTTGAAACGTAACAACGCAAAGACACTCGGAGTTCATGCCCAAAGCGGTTTTCACCTAATTACATGTCATCGCAGTGTACACGTAATAATTCATGACGCAGTAATTTCCGAGCATCGGAATGGGATCTAGCCTAAAATGAAAAGACGCCACTGTTGTGATCAAGCACTTAAGCCTCTTTACACGACTTGAGGACAGGAACGCCTTTTAAGATCACGGTAGTCTTGCTAAGAGTACCAGCAGTTTGGGTAATTTATCCAAGCCTTTTGCGGCTAAGACCGTGAACAAGAACCGGAGTTTGTCCCTAACATGTAAAACAAAATGCTGCTTCCCGAAATTACCGACGTGTCTAAACGTCCATCAGCACGTTGCTTCTGCGTTCATATTTGGAGACACATGACATAGCGTTTTACGCCATAAACCAGCCACAAAGACCATCCATACACATCCGCAATGAAACAATGAGGACTAAAAAGCAACATAGCCTTATACTGTACATTGGACTACATCATCCTTTCAAAATCGTTACTTTTAACTGGAACTATGAAGAACAATACACGAATTGCACTTTCTTTTCGAGTTTCCGGCTGCTATGATGACACCATTAACTGACTAGACAAATAACAGCCACCATGCCCAACTCGAAACCGAAAACCTCGGTAACTGTGATTCAAATATACTATCACAGCACAACAGCCAACATCGGTGACAAACGGAGAAGTAAACAGCAAGTCACGCAGTAAATGGGCCGAATTATGCGTTCACTGATGCGGAATAGCAAGCGTAATCAAAAACAAATTTCTCTTGAAGTTATCACAGTAAAATTAACCCTCCTTAGCAGAAAAACGTAGTTCGGTTGGATTTGTTAGCCAAAGACAGTAGAAGAGTTTGAAGGATCATAAAAAATTTCCTTGCAAATACTTAACTTGAACGCTTAAACTTATATAAATTGTATTTTTGTGACAGGTGTTTGAAACTAATTTGTGGTGTTTCACAAAACTGTATATTATCCATCCGACAAACTTGAATAAACAACAATGTACATTCACCACAAAAAATTAAATTTTTTAACAAGAAACCGGCCCTTATGATGATAAATGAACATTGTATTTAGCCAAAAAGTCGGCATCCTCTTTTTCTGTCAAGTTTCTGTAATTAGAAGTTGAAATATAAATGAAAATTACTATTAACAATAAAGCTACCTACAGAGTACATCTACATGAGAGCTACACACATCCAACAACGCACTTCATACCGAGTAAGAACCCAGTTTTGCATGTTTGCCGAAGCCAAGAAAAATAATTTAGAGGTGCAAAAATCAACTGACTGATTCGTTTGAACTGAACGGTATTTTCTCAAAGTGGTCGCACGCCGCCAAACTTGCAAGCAAATTAATAACAAGCACCTGAAAGAAATTTTAAGAGAGTAAGTCACAGATATGAGATGCATGTGATAGAGTGATCGGTGTCAATTAAACATGTGCGGCAGTTTTCAACTGCATTTCGACTAACTACAATGTCTGACAACACGACAAAAGGGAGTATGGTCACTGTCTCAGTAAAGATTTCCGCAAACAGAAGATGCAACAAAGCGTTCAGCGTCCACACAGAGATAACAAAATAGCAGTGGCTGATAGCAAATGATATTGCAAACAATTGTCACATTATCAATTGAGAAACAGGCCGCAGGCAGGGATGGAATAAATGATGGCGACGTGTCTGGAGAGCTTAGCGACACTGACACAAGCGCTTTCACTCACCCACGAGTACAAAGGTTTTGGAAAACCATCTGCCTCACAGAATACCGTGGTACTGGTAACATTGGCCCACATGCGTATGTTGACTGGATGATCTAAACACAAAAGTGAACATCACAAAGTCACAACAAAACGTCCCGTGACACTTAAAGCGACAAATCAAATGAGGAAACACGACCGCTATATTCAATGATAGCCACATTTACACGCCGTTTAGCAGTTACTTTGACGCAGAAAATTTCATAATTAGCTTCTCGACGAAATTGTATTGCATTAAAGTTTAGCCGCCAGTATAAACATTATGAATACACAAGAAAATCACCAAAAAATGAACGTGGGGCTGGGACACCGAAAAACCCAAAGATTATCTTGTCAAGGTGTCCCAAACAGTTGTGAAGCGTACTTTGGTGGTCAATACGATGAAAACTACAAAATTTATCGTTTCAGCAACTTACACAGAACATTAACCGAGTAATTCAGCGTTTTAGAAACGCCCTTGTACGCAGGATGGCTCACAACACACTGGAAAGGTCGACGGTGATCGAAACGTGTCGGGTAACTGAGTATGAGGTCGAGCGATATATCCGACAGTTGGTCGCTGAAGGAATTCTTCTCAATTACTGGACTCCCAGTGGGCAGCACCTGACTGCCGTTCATCCACACCAAATGCGACTCGGGTTTACCAGCCTGAACGAAAAAGGAAAATAAGCGGCAGTTCGTACCGGCGTGCGCGATGAACACGCCAAGTTACTTTAGGCACACATCGAAATCTACCTTGCTCGAGCATCGAGCTATGGGCGACTCCGTGTATTCGAGTACGCTGCCGTTGACGTTCAGCGAAGTCACCGTAGGATTTTGGGGAGCTACCCAAACGTGAACGGGTATTTTGTCGCTGAGAACAGTCGGTGAATCCAGCGAGGATATCTCACACCAATAATATCCCTCATCCTTGACTTGCACATCGGTGATCGTAAACTGGCCACCTACAATCCGTGACCGACCTCTGCAAATAATACAACGCATTGACGCTTTCAATTAGAAAACGCTGTTTTCTGAAAGTGAATGAAGGTAAATACGTACTAACTCTGCACTGGTTGGGCGGTAAAGCTAGAAGCGATGGTTGTCTGACGCCCAAAAAGCTTTGTTGCAATATGAATGACCTGTACTAACCTTGCCGGAGGAAAAAAAATGGGCGAAAGCTTGGAGTGAAGCCGCTGAAAAATTGGGGTAAGACCTTTCATTCAGCCGTTCGTTCCCAAACATGTGAAAAAGTCTAACATTACCTGGGGGAAGAAATGCTTTATCTCTTCTGATTACACTGAAAGTCAAGAAATAATCGGGGCAGAGTAAGTCAGACTTACATCAGAAGTAAACTTTTACGTCATGGCTGCACACTGTGAACAGGTTTTAGCACTTCAAATAAAAAATTATTTAAGGTGCCCGAAACACACTTTTACGCGCATTCAATTGTTTTTCGCACTAAGCACAGTCGGCGTTGTTTGCTTTTCCTCTTGTATGTACAAGGAATGGAAGATATTTTGTCTATGGTTTAAGAAGTTTTATTTCGCAAATTGTCAAGCCCCACCAGAGCTTTACTGCTTGCAGTGCACGAGGTCAATGTGTACCAAGCTGCAATCCAAATGTAAACTTCTATTTGGCAGTTTCTTACTATACAATTTTTGTTTGTCGAACCGTGTTGCCCAACATACATAAATTGTTACATACGTTTGAACTCCTTAATCTAATTTTTTGAATAAGTCTTGTTCTATTGAGCATTGAACCTGTTTAATTTCATACGCCTAGAGTTAGACCTCAAATGATAATATTTTTGGGCGTAGCAGCATAACATCGAAAATTAGAAATTCCATGCAAATCTCTACATACGTATGTGACTTGTAACAAACAGAGGGAACTAATCCGTTGGGAAACGGGAACAAAGTCCACAACCAAATTATTAGTCACGACGAATCAAGGTCAGGCAAATAATGCAACAGGTAAGTATTACACCTAAAACTATGTCGACAATTAACGGTAAAAATAATACGAAAGCAAAGCAGATTAAAGCAGTGTCCGACGACACGGCGCCTTTGTTTTGCACCAAGAATTGAGAATTTGGCTCCAATAAGCTGTAGGACGGTGAAGCAAATAAAGATGTTAAGATACGAGGACTGTTGTGTCACTAGTTTACTCTATTGTTTAATTGAAAGAACTGTGTCGGCCAAACAAAATACCAGCAGGGTTCTTATCTTGAAGTACCAATTGTCTAGAAGTGTCAAAATTGCGTTAAATCCACAGTTCACGTAATCAATTACAATAAGGCGGAAACGAAGCATCTGAAGCATTTCAGAGCTTGAGAAGCATCTATATGCTTTCACTTCATCCGTTGCGTGCGTATTCCTGTGTCGCAATCCTCCCTCTAAAGTTCTAGGCAGTTCATACATCCTTCATTAACCAGTATTTGTGTAATGGCATCGTTTGCGAGATCGTAACAACATGGCATGGGTAATAAAACCACGTTCACGGCAAAAAGCCTGGAAAAAGTAGGGTCAAACAACACTGCAGCCGATGCCCCAGTTTTAAAAAATCGAAAAACGTGATGAGGCATATCAGAACGAATGCCAAAAACACAACTTCATCATTCGGGTTTTAATTTTGCTAACGAACAATTTTTACGCAGCATCAGCAACTGCTTAGTTCACGATATTTTGCTCAGACCGAAAATACGTTGTTGTGGTTTGGCATGCTGTTCAAGATCGAAAATGTCTTGCGAGAGTGTTAGTTCGCAAAAAAAATTTTACATGAGTGAAATGAATCGCGCAATTATAGCAGTCACGCTGTTAAAAAATATTCATTATACTCTACTGCCTCTATTACCGGTAAGTTAAACACATGACCTATTCCCGGGTTCGGCAACTTTTCCCTAGTCGCGGGCCAAAAACAAACTCCGCACGGTATGGCGGGCCGTACTAATTTTCCACCAACAGTTCCGTTCCATTTGCTGTTTATAATGTTGATAAAACTTGAGAATTTATTGAATTTTAATCATATTAACTCTTGATTTTCAAAGTTCATGACGAAACCCCAAAATACGACATACAGTACATTTATAGCAGAGTGCGGTTTCTCATAAGTATGCAATACAAGAAGTTACAAGGAAGGCAGATTCATAAAACAGAGTACCACTAGGTGTAGGTAGCCATACGGTTACCACAATTTGTAAAGGGGCTGCGGGCCGGATGATTTTGCTTGGCGGGTCAGATCCGGCCCGCGGGCCGTAGGTTGCCGACCCCTGACCTAGCCCCAGGTTATGATCAAACAGTGTGAAAAACTGGGGAGAAACGCGTTTGGCATATCGCAACAACCACCAGTAGAAGTATCACTCACTTTTAGCTGCAAAGCATTTGTTTTTGTAGCGACTAAATCTTAGCGTGTGCGCAACACATGCTTGAAGATTCAAAGCACAGCTTAAGCTATGCCGCTGCAAAGGTTAATGAAGCGAAAACGTTTTAGCACGTGCAAGCTGGTTTGCACACTGTGAACCAGCGACACAAACGACAGTGCCAACCGAACACTAGATTGCCTCTATTCATTTCCATATATGGCAAACCAATGAAATACGCGCTTTGGGAGAAAAGCTTCCACCCATTGTCACAACGTTCGAACGTCTACACGACAGATCTGTTGCCGAAATCACCCATAGCATATAGCAAATTTTGAACGTCGCGTATGATCAGCACAATTAATTCCCAGACAAATCCAGCCGTATCTACGTAACACAACATATACAACGGGCTTACGCTTACGTAAATATTCCGCATTTAAAGGTTTATCAGCTAGCAGCCTTATGCGCAATTAACCAGTGTGTAGCGAAAGAGAAGTACTATACAATGAGGTTTAACGAAGGCCAGGGTGAAATGACATTTCGTAGTTGCCAAGCCGCATCCCCTATCAGTTTCCTGATGATAACAAAAGCCGTAGCGATACGATAGCTTTGGATCGGTGAAGACTAGTGACGTAAATGTCAACTCGAATATTTTCCTGACTTCACAACGTCACAAAGGCGTGGCAGCGTCAAACACCGCCTTCACAAGCCCGATCAAGAGCGGTGTTCATAAGAAATAGTGGCGGAAAATGTGATTCAGTCAGTTTGTATTTTAGTACATGTAAAGACCTCTGTCACCAACTTTGACTAGACACGGAAAGAAAGTCGTTTGAACTACGTCTTCCAAATGCAATCATAGTAAATAAGTATTTTGAGGAAGCAAGCCTGAGAGCAAACAATGCATTCACATTGTTAAACACCAAAATCCAAACGCACATCTTCAAGTCACAAACTTTTTTATTTGTTCTGCAGCCATATTCTGCACATACAAGTTATGTTCATACATAATCATGATCACTTTGAGCTTCAAGTACTGACTAATTAGTCACTTCTAATACATTGACTAGCATTCCTTAAAAGTTAATCACTGTCACTGGAACACAGTATATGTTTCGTTAAACGGATACCTGATTTGACTGTTTCACCAGTCTGTGTCAACTCAGTTTTGAAGCATATGTTATTGCTCTAAATCAGCTATGTCCAACCTGTGGCCCAAATGCAGCCCAGTTTAAGGTATTTGTTGTTGTGGATGTTCATTACAATGACAACCACTTCTTATTTTGTTAACTTAAATTTGACGTTTTTGATCTGCAGTGGGCTTCAGTGCCATTCTATCATGTCTGCATTGCATACTGGCAGATTTCCATTCGCCCACTGAGGTGCAAACTCATTTCTAATTTTGTGATTTGCACACCTTTTGTTCCATTTACACTAAACTGAGTTCTATGTTGTCATTCCACTGGCACTTTAAACTTGCCTAAGACACCACATGGAGTGACTAGAGGTACCAAAAAGTTGGTATCATTGCTTAAGGTTGGAACGCTTTCAGTAACTTAAGCTAAATTTTGGTTTGTTGAGAACAACGTAAATCATTCAAAGTGCAGAACTCATTAAGAGAGCAACTTAACTTTTAGCCCAGCAATGCATTTCGGTTGTACATACTGTAGCTGCTCTAAATGACATTTATTTTTCATGCTAACAGCATGTAATGTTTGTGAGAACTGCTTTTGTTTACTAGAGTTGTTACAAAAACGTTTTTATATTAACATGAATACAAAAAGTATTTTTATTGCAAATGTTGAGCTGTTGCATTTCAAAGCATATTTAGGTAAATGATCACAGATGCAGTTTTAAAAACTTGCAGTACAGTCAATCTGATATTTCTTTTTTTGAAATTGACAATTAACTTGCCGAATTTTCATATAATATTTACATTGAGCTGTTGTAGGCTTAGCTACTTTGTTGTAGATAATTTACCACCTGAATAAGATCAAGATTTTCCTGATTTGCAGTTACTGAAATGTTGTGCATAACATATGAAAGTGTCTTTATGCTTGGAAAAAAGTGTGTGAATTGCTGACAGCATTCAAAGATGAGGCATATTGCAAATTTACAATAGTTTTTGTCTGAGCCTTCAATTTGATCAAATGAGAAAGCTAGGTGAAACAGTTATCAAGTAATTGGAGGCTTTAATGCAAGTGGTTTATGACCCAACAAAGTAGCTTCCACTGAAGCTTATGCCTTTCAATAAATGCTCTACTCTAACACTAGTGCAAGAAACATTCACAGCCACACTGTCACAATTCTTTGTTTCCTAATACAGCCTGACGTAAGTGTTGAGTGAAAATTCTTGGTGATGTGATATAAGTTAGAGTCTGTAATTTAGCCATCTTTTGCATCAGACTAGACAAGAGTCTAGAAAATGAGCTGGCATTCATAAAATGCATAATTCTTGGTATCTGTTTAATCTAAATATTAATGCAACACCCATCTTGCTACTTGAAATGACTAATATTTTAGTACTGTTTGTTGTGGACAAATTGTGCTGTATCGTGCTGTTCGTAACTGGATGTAAGTTGTACTGTGATGTAATAGTGGTTTGTGTCTTCTTCATTTTGAGTCGAAATATCGCATTTGAGAAGATTGGTAGCGTAGGCACAAAACCTTTGTAAATTGTGGCTATGTTTTGCAGCTTTGTGGCCTTGTGACTCTTGCTTTGTGGCCTCTGTGGTTTTTGGCTGTGGCTATTTGGCTTTTGTTGTGTGCTGTGTGCTACTCATATAGTCACATTCTACGTGAGCTTGCCAACCCTTGTAACTAGTTACTTGGCAGTGAATTTAGTGCATGTTGGGTGTGTTCCCCGCTTGGCTTGCAACCTGCGTTCTCTGTGTGTTTGTTTGATTAAACTGCTATTGTTCCACAAGGTATGGGCAGTGGTTCAGGATTAGACAGAGTTGCAGTAGGGTGTTGTTGTTGAGTTTGAACAGTTCTGCCGCTATTTCGTTAGCTATGTCTAGCTGTTTTTTTCCTAACGTAACCAGGCACCAGTCCAGTATACAGCAGTCCTGCGTAGGGCCACGATTTGCGAACCTGCTAACACCCCCAATACTTCTTCAGGTCAGTGATCTGACACTGTTGCACATCTAGGTAGCTGCTGAGGCTTTCAATGCTTTGCAACTATTGATTTTAACTTACACAGATGACTGAAGCATGTTTTACAGGCATTTTCATTATGGAAAAACATAGTCGGTTTCAGAGTTTTTTACTGTGTTTTGTTTTATGCATTTTGGGGGTTTCGGTAAAATTACATCAACCCTGGTTATCACACTCCTTAACCACATTAAAAGTTTTGGCAATCTACAAAAACGAAAAAAGGGATTCAAACCAGGGGTGCAAAATTTTCTGTGAATTTTTGTAGCGCACGTATGTAAACTCTGCCATAATATTGCAATTAAAATTATGCACTAGGCAGTAGGCACTGCTATATCCCTGCAAATCCCATTCGTGGAAATTTTTGGTCCCTTAATGGTCGCCAACGTCAAACCTTAACACTTTGACGTCTGGGTTAATCCAAGCGGTTCGCAAAAAAACAGCTGGATCGCACGTGGCTTTGCGCGGGAATATCTCTGCTCCTGTATGGGTTACGGACCTGGTCGAAGTGTCAAAAGATGCAGCAAGTCTTGTAGTTTGCACTCGAAAAAATTTTTTTGGTTGGGAGGTGCTGTTTTTTGTGAGTGACGTCATAAGTGGACAACTTTTTGGTCACTTTCACCTGGCTCTGGGCACCAACCGTTAGATGGTAGTATTTCGCTGAAGTTTTTATTGGAAACTAGGCTACAATCCGAGTGTTTTAATACTTTGGATGACCTGCTAAGGTTTCGGGTTCAAAAGTTATGATCTAAGTTAGTAAAAATTTTGACTAATTAGGTAATTAGATAATTAATTAATTTGTTTATTTTAGACCATAACTTTTGAACCAGAAACGCTAGAAAGTTGATCAAAGGCTCAAAAGACTCGGACTCAAGCCTAGTTTCCAATGAAAACGTCAGCGAAATACTTTGGCCTAGCGGTTGGGCCCTAGGCCAGACAACATGAGCCAAAACGGCCCAAAAACTACTTCACTTACAAAAAATCCACAACCCCCAACCAAAAAATTTTTTTCGAGTGCAATCTAGAGACTGTCCGATCCGTTTAAGCTCTTGAACAGCTCTCTAGTGCAATCGACGGAGGAGCTAACGTGTTGGTAACGCAACTGACAACTGCTGGTTTTAGGCCGAAAACGAAGTACAAATATATCATACCCCGGCTCTCACAATGTTAAAAAACCCTGGTCACAATTAAGCTCCTATTGCTTTTTCCTTCAATCACTAGCAAGAATTCATGTCATAAGTGATACACAAGTAACCATTGATAAGTTATGAACAAGTTGCACAATGATTGAGTCAGTTTTCAGAAAAAAATAAGAAATTTTCACAACTTACGGAGGTAGGTCAAATTGACCAAAGATTTTCGGAATACCACCGACAAACACTTGTCCTGCATCAATAGCAAAAGTTGAACCATTGGCTTGAAATTTCCATCTTAGATAATTGTCTACACCAGGAACAGCACATGGCAATGCTATTGATTCTTTTGAAACCACGTATCGTGTTTCAGTGAACTGTTGCTGTCTTCCAGCAAGAACTGTAAAAAAGAAGCACATTAACTAAACTGATTCCAACCCATGAAAACTTAAGAGTGTGCACATCAAACGTTCTGCCAAATAATGACTATTTATATCTGTGAAACTTTTGTGTGACATTGCCTCAGACATGTTTGCACCACTTTTCTACAAAATGGTACCAGCTATAAAAATTTCTTGCTGCTCTCGGTGTATCTTGAAAATGCAAAACTTCATGTCTGCACTGTGAATGACCATAGTTACCACTACTTTCACTTGGTTTTCCTTGTAGCTAACCCAACTATAGCAAGCATCCTACTTGTTCTGTGATGAATGCATCATAACCATGTTTGTAGAAATTGCTACAAAACCAGATGTTACATGGCATGAAGCAACTGCTTAAAATAGATGTTGGTTGGCATAGCATTTCTGCTTTGGCAGGCAACTCAATTTGTACTGGTAACTGAGAACCTTCCAACCTTACAGACACGTGTAACTGCCGTTAAATCCATGAAGTTATGATTACCACACCTACAGGAGAACTGTCACAATCGTTACCCCCAATCTGAGTAATGAAAATTTAATCACTATACAACAAATTGTTCTTGGTGAAGTGTATTAAAAGAAGACATATCAAAAGAGCTCAAAACTGAATATACAATGATTATGCAGAAAAAGTTTACCATCAATGGTTAAATAGACAAAAAATTAGTTGGATGCCCTTTCAGCACACCCGGTGCATACAGGTAGTAAATGATGTTGCAATCACTCACAAAAGATACCAACGGATATGATGGCATGTGGCAATTTTAAATAAGATCACCAAGTTTCATACTTTGTAATAATCTGAAGTCACAACTGGCGAACTATTTTCGCAGTCGGCCAAACAAATAGCAAAAATCAGTAAGCTTCGATGCATTGGCCAATCTGCTCATACGCAACCTCGATTATATAACTCGAAATCAAATAAAAACTGACAATATGATCCATAACATCAAAAAACTATTGAATTCCTAATGCCATTTAGTCAGGTGAACAAGGTATTTTGTGAAATTTTCTACACAATCCCTTTATCAATCATGGTAATATTGCAATTATTTGCAGCAACAGATTCAAACTTGACAATCCAAGCGATTGTGTAAAAGAAATGTATATGAAAGTTGTTAAAACAACATGAATTCTCAAAATAATGTATGTACATGCATGAATGTATCACATGCTGCAAGGTGGAAAATACAAAGAAGCAACAGTGTGAAGCATGAAGTAAGTGGTGGTAGACCTTCTCCAGTAAAAAATGACAGAATGGTGTTGTCTTCCTGCATTTTAACAAGAAAATAGGTGAAATTTTTCTATAAAGATTGCTGAATAATAAAGTTTTGTGGTTGGTACTTCAAGAACATAACACTAATTTAAATATCTTTCAAACTAAAACAAACAGCCACTAAGTTCTTACCAGTCTGTGTCGATATGACAACCAATAAGAAAATACAGGAGTATTGACATGTCATCATGATATACTACATATGATTAAGCAAAACCCTTAAGACTGTAAAACAAATGTGTGAGCGTTCACTTTTCCGAATGAAATGTATCAAAGTTCAGATAAAGCAATACATTGAAAAACAATGCTAAAACTAGCACACTAGCTGAACAAGACCTAAGAGCAAGGCATATCCAGGGGGACTGTTTCGCTGTCATCACAGGGCCGCTTGTGCCATAGGCACTCAGCATCAGCGCCAATCAAATATTGAATGATCTCACTGCAAATCTCTAATGCTGGTGGTTTGGAACAAGCAACAGCATAAATTATCTTATGAAGTTGCATAAGATTATTATGAAACAACCACACATCTGTCTTGTTGAGATAGTGCTCATGCAATAACCTTGAACAATCTTTGTTTATAAACAATCCAAATTGATACTGTGTCCAACACATGTGTTGCGGAATCTGTCACTCTGCCAGTGCCAGGTGCAAGCAACGCTGTCAGATGATCACACACTGCCAGACATACATATAGCTATTTTACTAATATTTCACTACATGGTGAAAAGACACAGTTTCAAATCACCATTGTTTTGTTTTATAGTTAATACGTCGTAAGTTTTATCTGCTGTTTACACTTGCTAGTTTATGATAGCCCTCTTAGGATCACATCAATGTCATGCCACGTAATACGGGTTCATTTCCACTGAAGCTTATTTTGAAAAGTATTATCAAAAGCTGCCCTTCCATGACAGATCCAGCTTTGCCAGGCTAGATGTGCCACTGACTAAGAATGTGGGATATGAGAAATAGTCAAGCACTCAAGCATGTTATGATTTGGGCTTCACATATTTTTGTTCAAGAAATTAGTCTCCACAAAGGTTGCACAGTCGAATCAATCAGCAATTTTCTAAAATGGGAAATTCATTTCACATAAATATAAACATCCTAAGTCCTGAAATTTGCAAGCAATTGCTTACAAGTGAAACACTGATGGAATAAAGCAAGCAAACTCAAAACTAAATTTAATAAATACAAACACAAGCTACAACAAATACCAACTGGAAAATAGATCCTTCTCATATATTGCTCTCACTAAAACTGAAAAACTATCTGACGCCAAATACAGAGCAACAAAACCACAGTATAAAAGTGTAGTTACAAGCTAGATGGCAGTGACTTAACACAAAGTGGGCAGAGGGATGCATAGTTTTTTAGCTAGTCCCACAGGGACAGTTGCTGGAGATTAATGGCTCCACAGATTTGTTCTGTGAATTGCACTTAATACTTCTTTGAAGGGAAATATGTGATGCAAATCTATAAATGAAAACAACACTTTATGTGCGACCATCTGATTTATGCAATTAGCCAGACTATTTTCTTCATGTATGAATGCTTTTGGTTTGGGATTTCAGAATCCTATGCACACAGTTCATGCGTTTAACCGATATGAAAATTAACCAGAGTCATTTGTACTCTAATATACACCTGTTTTTTTCCGCCAAGACATTTAAGTCATATTTTGCTGAGACATTTTGGTAACTGATACATTTCGGTCATTTGTTGTATTATACAGTTGTATTAAAACTCACTATGCAACAGTGTTTTTAGCCTCTATTTTCATACATTCTGACTGAAATGATCTAAATTTTTTGGGTCATTTCAAAATCATTTCAGTTTATGACCAAAAAATGACCGAAAAAAAACTGATTTGCACATTTAAGTATATAAGTCTGTCTTGCACATACTTGCATGCATAAACTACTGTAACTATTGTTTGATTGCTTAAACTAGTTAGGTAGTTGCCTGTGAAAATAATTTGGTTCCTCAACCATGCGAATATAAGCCTGACTTTGTTGTGAAATCCATGCAGCATGGATTCATCATTATGATAACTGTATATCTACTGATGATGCAGCAAACCAAACAAGTAGATAAACAATACTTTAATCAAGCTCTACTGGTTTTACTGCCAGTAAAAGCGGCTTATTGAAGTCCTGGTGTCTTCAAAGCAGAACGATGTATTTAAACAAGCAGCTATTGAAACAGTTGAAAATAAAGCACATGCTCACAAAATAATTAGTGATGTCACATCATGTTTTGTATAGAGGTTGGTAGGGGTGGGCATTTAGGAATACCAAATCCAGATGGATTTGGATCCTAAACTATCCGAATCCAAAATGCTAATTTAAACCAGGTGATTGGATTCGGTTTAGATCTTCCACAACATGGGCAGTGTACGTGGTTCCACCACATGAAAGTTAATGTGTACAAAAAGACATTTTTCAGTCCTTTTACATGCTTTTTTCTCTTGCACGGCGTTAAAACAAGAGCACTACTGTGCATGCACAGACATTTTTTCACTCCATTCACATGCGTTTTTCCCTTGCACTGCATGGCAACAGCACTAAGCATGCAAACACAGACATTTTTTCAGTCCACTCCCTGCGTTTTCTTTTTCACCACGTGAGGAAGTGAAAGCTTAGCACTATTGTGCATACACTGATATTTTGAAGTTCACAACATAAGCTTTTTTGAGAAACCAACATGCGATGTGATTTCTGCAGTTACTTAGCTGACTACACACATTTGGAAGTCGTTGAGTGCATTGTTTCCTGCATGTTTTGAAATCAGTTGTAGTTGTTTTGTAAACATATCAGCTAGAAAAGTGCCTGAAGGAAAACTGCGAATGAGCAGTTGCCTTTGCTTGCACAAATGGCTTGAAAAATCGTTGTATAACTTGTCATGTCAGCTTCTTCTAAAAATCTTTTTCCAGTGCATAATTAACTACCACCAAGACGCAATCACGGTTAACACACAGGCATTTGGAAAACCTTAATGTATTGCACTACATCAGCAGTACAAAGCTTCACTGTCATTTCAGGCCCCCTTGTGCTGTAGGTACTCAGCAGTAACGCTGATCAAGTATTACACGCTGCCGCTGCAGGTTTCTAATGAGAGTGTTTTAGAACAGGCAACAGCATTTTCCTTCTAACGTTGTATAAAATTATTACAAAACAATCACATCGCTCCACATGCGTGCTATCTGACACCATTGGCATCTGTAGCTTGACAACAAACCGAACAACGAAATTTCATGAACTGTGGGTATAAAAATACTTCTAGATGTTCTAAAAATCCCTTGCTCCAGATACAGTATTTCAAATTCTGAAATCCTTTATGTTTAGCAAACCAACGGTCATCAGTTGAAACGTAAATTTGAAATTGTTGCGGCCCATGCATTGCATATTTTCTTAAACATGCACACTGCGTGTGTGACATAATAATTGCCCGTATTAGTCGTGGAATGTTTCCCACACTTCAGCCATTTTTCTGCTTGCTTTTGACTACCGTATTTATTTGCTTATAAGACGGATTCCATCTTCACCTGGGAGATTGTCGATCTACTGTTTAGACTCATAAGACGAAGGAAAGCAGGTAACAAGAGAAACACATTTAAGTATCAAAGTATGTTTATACTAACTTTTAAACCACATTTCTTCTAAGTATTAAAACAGTTTACACCAGGGTTGAGAAAAATTCGTTGTTTTTTTTTAAACCAACCTACCTGTTTTTTTTCACAAAACCCGTTTTTTTCAGGATTTTCACAAAGAAACAAGATTTCGTTCTATTTTTAAGGAAAATGGAAAAACCTTATTCCTAATTGTTTTTTTGCATCATGCAATGTCATAATTTTCACAATTACACAATAATAACTTGTTATACCTATTATGCCATTCTAATTTAAGGGTAAAGCATTTTACCCCATCTTTGTTTTCGCAAATTTTTGGACAATTCACTGCAAAGTGGTAAGGTTTGGCAAGAATGCGCATGGCAAACAAAAACCATTTCCACACAAACTCTGCAGTTTCACGTCAAGTTTATCTGCATGCCCTGCCAGTTCGGCATCTATAGCAGGGATCATCAACCTTCTTAAAGCTGAGAGCTGCTTCTTGCATGCCTACTAATGCAAAGAGCTACCAGTTTGATGCACACTTCTGACAAAAAGATGTTGCTCAATTTACCTTTAATTATTTTAGTATTAACAATTAACACTTTGAGAACCGGGGTACGATATATTCGTACTTTGATTTCAGCCTAAAACAGCAGTTTTCGGTTGCCTTACCAACGCCCTAGCTCCTCCGTCGATTGCGCTAGAGAGCTGTTCAAGGGCTCAACCGGATCGGCTAGCCTAGTAGATTACACTTGAAAAAAATTTTTTTGGTTGGTGGGTGTGGATTTTTT
>Ga0210059_1008894_pt1 | contig 15760 bp, 16 predicted proteins | sample Ectturendosymbi2_FD_188042 | JGI IMG/M metagenome (GOLD analysis project Ga0210059, IMG submission 188042) | Ecteinascidia turbinata endosymbiont from Florida, USA - Sample 2 (SPAdes) (version 2) | ecosystem: Host-associated > Tunicates > Ascidians > Unclassified | place: Key West, Florida... | reverse complement strand
TGCTTTTCGACTCCGTCCGAAAACGCACATGCGTTCAGCTGTGCTTTGCCGATCGCTAAATAACTCAGTTTGGTTTCGATTTGACTGAAACGTACAGCACTATTTCGTTTCAATACGTAAAACCTTCATAGATGTTTTCGTTGCACTAACTGAACTCCGTAAAAAATTATTACACACATTGTACCACAAAAAAACACAAAAAATTTTATTTTCGCATGAAAAAGCCGCACAAAATTTTCTTTGCACAAAAAAACAACGCAAAATTTTACTTGCATGTGGCCTGAGCGTTCGACAATTGCCAGCTCTTGGATGCTGAAATGTAACGCTTCTGCTGTTGCGGTTGTTGTTGCAGAAAAAATGTGAATGTGAATATCACAGAACATGTTGTGATTACCTTGTAGTGGCCGCATGTCAAGATTGTAGTGCATGAAACGAGAGGAAAAAAACTCCAACATTTTTATCAGCTGGTTGTAAATATGGTTTGAAATTTGTGAAAAAGTTATGCACGCACGTTCAGGTGCTTGGCGTTGTTGCGATGGTAAAGAACGAGCGGCAAGGGTGCAATGTGAGCTATTGTTGGCAGGATCTTTTATTGTCCTCTGTTGAACTCTAAATCTCCATTGATATGTATTGTTGGGAAGCAGCAAAAAGATCACAAGCCGCGATCACTGAATTACTGCTTTGTCGCAAATCAACAGGTGTTATTCTTCGCGATGCCCTTCCTGCATTACAAAGGCTTTGCGCTTACGGGCCATTTGAAGACTGCCAAGTGCGAATGTTTGTGAAGCAGCCGAACAGGCAGCTCCAGCAGCTAAAACCGTCAACTCTCTACATGATGTTCCAACTCACACTAATTTTTTATCCACATCACACTGGCATGCGTTCAGAAATGCTTTACACTAACGGGTCATTTGAAATGTGCCAAGAACGAATGTTTGTGAAGCAGCGTCGAAAAAACGGCTGAAGCATTTACTTGCTGTCGAAAAAAATATTTATACTCAAGCAAAAAATGGTCAAATCTCTACGTGATATGTATTAACTCAGTAAAAAAGTTTTTGAGTAATTATTTATGCACTCTGCTCTGCATTGGCATGCGTTCACAAATGCTTTACACTAACGGGTCTTTTGAAATCTGACAAGTGCGAATGTTTGTGAAGCAGCGTCGAACACACGGCTGAAGCAGTTACTTGCCTGGGAAAAAGAAAAATATATTTATCCCAAAGCAATCGTCAAATCTCCACATCATTATGTTCTAAGTCAGTGAAAATGTTTCTGAGTATGTATTTATGCACACTGCAGTAGCATGCGTTCACAAATGCTTTACACTAACCGGTGGCTTGAAATCTGACAAGTGCAAATGTTTGTGAAGCAGCGCCGAACACACGGCTGAAGCAGTTAATTGCCGGGGAAAAATATATTTATCCTAAAGCAAAAATCGTCAAATCTCTACATCGTCATGTTCTAAGTCAGTGAAAACGTTTCTGAGTATGTATTTATGCACACTGCAGTAGCATGCGTTCACAAATGCTTTACTCTAACCGGCGGTTTGACATCTGAGAAGTGCGAATGTTTGTGAAGCAGCGCCGAACACACGGCTGAAGCAGTTACTTGTGGGGAAAAATATATTTATCCTAAAGCAAAAATCGTCAAATCTCTACATCATTATGTTCTAAGTCAGTGAAAACGTTTCAGAGTATGTATTTATGCACACTGCAGTAGCATGCGTTCACAAATGCTTTACCCTAACCGGCGGTTTGAAATCTGACAAGTGCGAATGTTTGTGAAGCAGGGCTAATCGCCAAGTGCGAATGTTTTTGAAGCAGCCGAACAGGCAGCTCCAGCAGTTACTTGCTGTTGAAAATAAAATTTTGTAGCAGCTAAAACCATCACTTGACAGTTTTCGGTTCTCTACATGATGTTCCAACTTGCACTAATTTTTTATCCACATAACACTGGCATGCATTCAGAAATGCTTTGCACCAACGGGTCATTTGAAATCTGCCAAGAACGAATGTTTGTGAAGCAGCATCGAAAAAACGGCTGAAGCGCTTACTTGCTGTCGAAAAAAATATTCATGCTCAAGCAAAAATCGTCAAATATCTACATGATATGTTTTAACTCAGTACAAAAGTTTTTGAGTAATTATTTATGCACTCTGCATCGGCATGCGTCCACACATGCTTTACACCAACGGGTCATTTGAAATCTGCCAAGAACGAATGTTTGTGAAGCAGCGTTGAACACACGGCTGAAGCACTTACTTGCTGTCGAAAAAAATATTTATGCTCAAGCAAAAATCATCAAATCTCTGCATTTTAGTTTTTAACTCAGTAAGAAAATTTCTGAGTGATTGTTTATCCACATTACATTAGAAACCGCTCCCAATGAAATGCAATGTGACGAGACAATCAGCCACGTGGTTATAGCAGGCCGATCTTATTTCCGCACTCTGCGAAACGCGTGCGTGACTGCAGGCAAAATATACCATGGTTGCTTTGAAATGCTCTCCTGACCACACCGTACGTCAGCGAACATTATAAATACATGTTTCTGGTTGCTAGAGACTTGTACGAAATGTTCGTACTTTATAGAGGAGAACATACGACCCGGTGCTCAACGGTTGGCATTTGAAGTGAAGTACGAGTATGTCGTATGCCGGCCACGAATATACCGCGTGCCGGCGTTCTGCGGTTGGGAAAGTTTCCAGACAACCGGCGTTCGATGTGTCAACAAAGCCACAAATTTATGACCTTATTTTACCTAGCAAGATTTATCAGCGTTACTTAGAAACAAGAGCTGCAAGCATCTGGGATCTCGTCTAAAGAGAACAATTACCTTTTCAATAAAACCTTGCTTCTCTTTGCTGATTTTTTCATGGGGAACGCTCATCAAACATAAACCGGACAAGAGTAGACTACTGTTGACACGACTATCGGACAACATACTATAGTTAGAATACCATGCAGGCTTGAAAAAATGAGCAATGATTTATGAAAACTCACCAAAGCAAATGTAGCTCTGCACTCGGTACTCACTCGGAAGTCAGAAATAAACCTTAACGATTAAGACGTATTCCCACAAGCTTGCACACGTGTTCTAACAAGCCACGTAGTTTTATACTGGTGAAAAGCAGTGGCAAAACTGACGGGGACCAGAAGGGCGAATCGTCCCCCCCCTGGCAAGCTAAATATAAAAACTGGGCCCCCGCTTAACTTAGATTCGGTTTGAGTATTCTTTTGGTTTTCAGTAAGATGTTGTTTTTTTGCATTTTTCTGAGAATTTTCCGGATGTGTACGGTTTTAGTATAGCCATCCACATCCGGATTCACCATCATTAGTTAAGCCATTCGTGAAAAGAAGCCTATCTACATAAGAGTAGTTTGATTAAGCTATTCACTCAGTTCAGGAACATTGTTCACACTCACAGTCTCACACTAACAATGGATTTTTCAAAATTGTGGAAGCATTGCTACAGATTCACCCATGCTTATTTTCATACAGTTAACTACCTGTCTTTCCGCTATCAGCAGTCACTGTCTCGCTGCATTGCTGTACATGCAAAGATGTCTGTGTTCAACGGTTACATGCTGCGAAACGCCTTCTACCATTGAAATAAACCATTTAAGATTTGTTACCATAGTTATTGTTGCGCAATAAAGACCAACGATAAAACAGTCTGCTTGCCAGTTCCGCAACCTGCCTCTGCAGGAAAAGAGCAGACAAGAGTGAACTGCAAGCTCATCACTGTATGAAACCAGAATAGTCACCTGGCTCTTGTGCAGTGTGAGTGTCATACTTGCAAATAAACTGCCATTGCAGGAATTAAATCATTTAATCGGAATTAAGCTTTTTCCGGGGGGCAAATGCCCGTTTTATCCCCCCTGCGGACGCCCATGATCAGGTTATGTTTCCTGCTAATTTTAGATTTGGTTCAGTGCAACCAGATTTCAACGTTGTGCTTTGTCCTGCATTAGTCAGGGTTATCATGAGATGAGCACCTGCCAGGGCAGGAGGTGGGATACATGTCTGGCATGTTTTTTTGCTAAGCAAATCCAAAATACACCGCTATTAACCCAGGTTCAATCACTAAAAACCTGTTTTTTGCACGAAACCCATTCGGCGGAGATGGCACGGACCGCTAATTTTTTTGGGCGAGCCGCTAGGGCTGAACCAGCAGGCGGGCCACAAAGGTTGAAATAGCTGGCCACTAACGATATTTTTTGAGGTTAGATTTCACTGGACCGTTATCTCCCGCTAATGATGAAAAAACTTTCAAATAATTCTTTTGAGTTAGAATAACCACTCTGTGGTGTGTAAAGTGAGTGAAGCCACCTGGCTTTTCTGGAAACTAGTTACTTGAAATTAGTAGGTGTCTTTTATATGTGTCAAATCACTATCGCTTTAGCAGTCAATTGTTTTTGTTTGATTTTTTAAGTAAACCGTATAATTGTTTAGCGGGCCGGATTGAATAAGAAAAGATGTCCTCGGTCCACGGGCTGTCAATGGGCTGGATTTTGCGGGCTGTTTGGTCTTGGTTAAAAAAATCTTGGACCGCGCCATCTCTACCACCCGGGCTGGGCTTTCAAAAAAACGAGTTTTTTAAGCAATCCTGCCATTCATGTGCATTGTGTACCTGCAAAGATACAAGCACATGTACTAAAACCAGGCAGTGAAAGAATCTTAAGGTTTGGATGCAGATAGGCATTGACCACAGCTATGATGTATTGTATGATTTACGATTTATATGCTATCGTGGCATGTGCTTCATGTGTTAAGTTTACAGCAACCCTTGAAAAAGTTAGTGATGCTATACTAGCACTTCAATACATTGGACGCATGCGTTACTGTGACTTTTCTTTATGTACCACTGTTATTGTAATCTTTTGTTTGCCAGAATTGCCAGCAAGACCCACTTTCCAGCTCACCAAAGTCCTCGCCCACCCTCCTGTGCACAGTGAATTTGTGTCTGCCACGTCATCAGATGGAGCGCGCGTTTACATGAGGCTGAGATCTATTGAGAAAGTAACGGGGGTAAGGGAAAGCAATGTTGTTTTTTTTGTTACAATGCAAGAAGCCGTTCACGATTGTCAACAAGGCCGCGAATGTGCATAACACCGTACGCTTTTTCATGATCCTCGTTTTGAAAACGCACCATAAAAATGTGGATTTGAAATGTCAGATGTGTAAATACCATGTAGCCGTATGTCTGGGCATGCAAAAAAGTCTGAATTCAGCGGCAAAATGTGTATGCAAGTTTTGGGTCGTCGTTTTTTTCTACCAGCACCACTGGTGTCGTTTTTAGCTTGGAGTGCAGTAAAACTTATTTTTGCTCATATCTTGTAAAAAGATACACACTAGCTATTTTCAAAAAGCAGAGTGCGGAAGCATATCATTGAAAGCAATAAATTACGGTGAAGGATTAATAAACAGCTGCATTCTTGTTCAGTAAATAAAATGTTTTTTCGCCAATGTTGTGGTTAGTTGGTGCAATAATACTTATTTCAACAACCCATCAAATAACAGCAATACTTCTGGATGAGTAAACATTACTTTATCTACTGATCCCCATTTCCTAATCGGGTTAGACGGAAAATCGGAAGCATGTGGTTGTTGCTCGTTGCTTAGTACTGGTTATGAAGTTCCGCAGTAATTCTAGAGGTTATTTTCATGTTTCCATCGTACGGTAAAATATTTTAATAGAGCCTATTGTAGCGATCGACGTAAATCCTACGGTTTGTGCAAAATAATGCTTATTAAACTACCACGTGATCTCACGGTTCTAAAATTTTTGAAACCCACTTGTACTTCGAACAAATTAATTACGTCAACTAAAAATCTTCCGAGGAAACCGAAGCTTAACACGTCCGTCTGTTTCAAGAAATGAGCATGATTTAAAGCAGGGATGGGGAACTTGCAGCCCGCGTGAACATCTGATATGGCTCGCATCAGAATTTTCTTTACCCAAGTTGGAGTACAACATCGCGTCAAAACGAAGCTCCACAATATGCAGATAATCGGATAGTAAGTCAAGAAAAGTCACTTTTCATCACAGTTAAATAAAGGTGAAATTTTAGGATAAAATCAATTGATTTTGGGGCCCGTGATAGTAAATAGGCTCCCCACCCCTGATTCAAAGTTTAAACAGTTCCTGATACAGAAGCGTCATCACGACTCAAGACTCTTTCTGCAAAAACGAAACGGGAGTTTTCCGGGTTTCGTAATAAAGCGATTGAGCTCCTTGCACTTTTGGACCATACGGCAATGATGTGCAAGCTCTGAACCTATATATTAAGTGCAGAAACCACTCCTCAAAATAACTTCTAAATGTTTAACTTTCCTTGTGAACAAAAAAGTGCTTTATGCGCTCCTTAACTGTTGTTTATCCGCTGACCCCAAAATCGCACTCGATTGTACAATATGTATGTTGGAAGTTTGCAATAAGATTTTTTCTTAACCAATAAAAAATGTGACTAGCGTTTGGAAAAGATGCATCGATTAATGAACGTGTCGAAAACCGCTGCCCGAGACATTGGCAAGTTCTATGAGAACAGCTGTATACGCATCAATGTACGAAGGTAGATCCACTGGAGCTTGGTCTCGGTCAGTAGTAAACAAACTTCCATTAAACAATTCCAAATTTCCTGTATGTAAGTTCTACCATAGCAATTTTTTCCAAAACTCTGAAACGTTATTTCAAAATTCAGTGGTAAACAACCATTGGACTGTCAAGAAATCGGGATACTTTGATTGGTTGAATACGAGTAAAATCGACTGGCACACCGCCACAAAGTTTGAAGATTTTTTTAGTTGTTCACACAACAGATGAGGTCGCAGCCCGTTTGTAATATTAATGTGTGCACACCTACGTAAGGGTAGTTTACGTTTTTGCGGCTGTCATGCGCCACTGGTGGCCTATTTGAAAAAAGCCTGTCAAGCTCAGACAAAGCAACTGTGGCACAAACACATTTGCAATTGATAGTTTTGACCAGGGGTGGAGAAACTTCAGTTCTGCGGCCACTTTCAGCGATTCATAATATTAAGCGACCACGTATAATGTCAGGTAAAGCAATCGTTGCTGTTGTCACAGCCCTTTTCAAACTTACTATTGTCGCCTTCCTTTGTGAAGGCAAAGTTTTCGTGAACACAGTTGGCTGTCGCTTGTCACATTTTCCAGATCAAATATGCTTTCTTATGCAAGTCTTGCTTTGATGAATTGTGCCCACAGATGGCGCGCTTGGTTTGAAAGTTCCATTTGAACTGTTGTACTGTATTCCTTTTCAGACAGCAATTGTTTCGTGACACTTCACATCAGCTGTGGAGTCTCGCAGTTTGTCTGGAGACTTGCATTGCTTGTTTACGTAGAAAAAATTTACTGAAAAGGTCATTTAAGCTTTGCTGGATAAAGCGCATCTTACAATGTAAAGATCAAATACATTTAGTTTCTAACTGCAAAGTTGGTCCTCGGGCAAGAAAAAAGACAACAAAATAAGATAAAATTCAATCAAGTTGGCTATCAGTGGCGTTCATAAACTTCTTTAGGCTTGCTTAAAAAGTTCGGAAAAAGTCAACTGAAACCTGACAACGAGCCTGATCACACAAAAGTGAAGTTCTCATGCTAAGCTGTTCGCATTTTTTGGACGACAAATTTCGCGGTCTCGAACATTTAGCAGGTCTCGGCCTCGAAGTTTTATCCACTTGTGAGTTTTGTAGGTTGTGGTGTCAACTACATATTACTGGATAAACTATCAGGCTTCAACTCCAACTTAAAGTGAAAAAAAAGTCACTTTCAACCTACCATTTATTTAAAAGAAAGCATAACCTTCAAACTACTGTTTATTAAAATAATTGGGTTCAATTTTTCGCTTTTCAAATTCTTTGGAATAAACCTATTTGTGTAAATTTTGTCCCAGCATAGGGCTAAGTAAGCAAAAGTTAGTATGTTATCCATCAAATATCTGCAGAGCGTGTTAACTTCGATTAATGGGCAGTTCCACAAAACGATAAATTAACTTTGCAGTAGACCACGAATTATCTGTCTCTGAGTTTCCAAATAACGTGCATGTGTGACTTGACCTCGGCGGGCCGCATGCGCCACGCAGGCCTGAATTTGCCCACTCCTACTTTAGACTAAGCAGCGTTGGTATATTGCAACCACAATAAACTGCGTGCAGTCATGTTTTGGATGTTATTTTTCCGATACGGCCGTCGATGATACGGCTGGTGCCGGTAGAAAAATGGACATTGTTGGCATTTTGATAAAGTGTACACTGGTTTTCAACCTCGTCCCAGAGTACACGTTCGTGAAACTATCGACAATCGTGAACGACCCCGAAGTGTTTTTGTCAATAATGAGGTTTTAACCCAGCGAATGACGCTTTCGAGTACGAGCTACCCCTCTTGGTTATAAACGTAATTTCCATCAGTTGCGTCACGGATGAGCGCTTTTCGTTACGTGTGACACTTAAGGTGCAGATTTACGATGAGCGTTGAACAACACGTATGATACTGTATGGAAAAAGTGCCAGAGAAGTTACGATTGTGCGTCCAGACAACGATACGTGTTTTCGGGCTCGGAAAATTAAGTCGCTAGCCTTTTGCATTGCCGTCTGATGGAATCAGACGCGAACACGAGCACTGCATCACCCCAGCTATGAAATCTGACCCATCATTTTCAAGCCCGTGAACACTATTTACCCTGATCGGGAGCGTCGTTTCCTCATTCGAAAAAAAGGGCTTTGAAAGGCCTTACGCGTTATTTGTACTGCTCTCCGCGTCGAACAACATTTGCTGTCTGCTTATATGGCATTTGTGTTGCAAACAGTGTGATATTATCTGACCTTATCCCGCTGGGACTCAAGTCAGCCATTAATCTTTTCGTACGTGGTGTCGATCTTGGCCCCAGCATCATCAGACTACGAATCGCTTTTCAGTTGCAGCTTCCCATTACTGCGCCATCGCGTAGTCAGATTGAATGTACTGTGTATTGCGTAGGTGGCAAACGTAAACGAACTGATAACAGGCAACAAAACTTCCCAACTCCTGCCGCACACACTCCCAGAACTTCGTCAAAGAATATTTGAAAAGGTATGTTTTGAGTTCAAGCTCATCTTGATTTTTTATATCGCTGAAGTACTGTTCTTTTTTATATCGCACAAGTAGTGTTTCAGCTTAAAATAAAGAAGAATCTTTGCCTTAACGCTTTATTATTTGGCAAAAGCTAACTTATTCCTATTCTCGTTTTCTACCAAGCCATTTAAACTGAATATGTCGTTTTGTGGAGCTGTGCAAAAGCTTTGGCTTGGATCGCGCGGTAAAGACCGCACTGACCGTGGATGTTGCCTTTGCAGGACCAGAGAGAAACGATCGCGGAAACTCAGCGAATAACGGACGAGGTCCGTCGCGACGCTCTCCGCGCTGCAGCAGCGGACAGCACCGTTGCGAATGCAGTCCTGCTGGACGCATCTATGCAGGAAAACTCTCAGATAAAAGAAGCACCCAAAACTGACGACGGTTCGAACGACGTATTGTGGGTGAACAAGTTCGCTCCGAAACACTACACACACTTGCTGAGCGACGAGGTAAATTACTTTTTTGTTGACGTGTTGTAGTCACAGTGAATGGACTGCAAGGCTTCATCGTCTTGCAACATTGCTTTGAAAGCGACTGCACACTTGTTATTTTTTGAAAGTAATATTGCTTGTGACGGGTGGCACCGCTCATAAAGGTTTTTCTCTACGTTTCCATGCAGACTGTCAACCGGTCGCTCCTGAAATGGTTGAAACTGTGGGACTTCGTTGTTTTCGGCCGCGAGCTCCGTTTGAAGAAGAAACAAGACAAAGAAAATGAGACAAACAACAAGAAGTTTATCAAAGGAAAATTCGGAAAGCCTGCCAAGCCATTTGAACTGGATGAGGTCGGTTTCCTTACACTCATTTGGTTGAAACGACCAACCGTAAAGCAGCACATTAAGCAAATCACCAACAGAACCTATGTCAGCCGAGCGCGTTGCGTGTTTTCAGCTGGGAAACACGTGTCAGGCGTCGATTTGTAAAGTGATGCAAATCATGGTGCAATTTCTTTGTGTAAAGATCAGTTATGTACTACATTTAAATCATCCAAAACTTAATGTCAGAATCCGCTTATTGTGCTTTTTGAACTGAAAAACAATTTTCGTTTTATGAGGGTTTCAAATCCGAGACATGGAACAAATGTTATATTGCTTTTACCGCTTTTTTAAAGTGTTTTTTTCTGCTATTCAAAAGCTTTTATAATCAGTCGAATTCGCCGTCTTATTTTATCGAATTGAATACGTACGACGATTCGCTTGCATTTGAACGGATAAAGGCATTTCACCACAGGCATGTCAGTTCCAGTGCTTTGCCAGTGTCACCAGACTGTTACGCGTGGGATGTTTATCAGCATTCGGGTTTGGACAAAATTTCAAATGACGCAGTCACCAGGTCGCCGCATCTCATGTTCTGCAGTCCACGTTGTATTGGTCGAAGTCCGGCGCTTTGCACGAAGGGGAAACTACTCATCTTCTTAATAACACTGCCTATTTTCTTGTTTCGTGTATTTCAGGAACTTGACGAGCTCAAACGTCCCAAAATGAAGGTTGCGCTACTGTGCGGTCCTCCTGGGTTGGGAAAAACCACCCTCGCTCATATTATCGCGTACCACGCTGGTTATCACGTGGTTGAGATGAACGCCAGGTAAGCTCGACCACTGAGTCACTTTCAAAGATGACTATGGCGGAGTGTGGTTTACAGTCACAACACTAAGGGTTTGACTGCGATTAACTGGGATGCACTTGTTGGATTTCTGCGCACCAGGTAAAACTTCCTCTTATGAAATTCAACCAATCACTATCGCATCTTTAAAAGTGAGTGTTGTTTACAGTCTTTAGATGTCTTGATTTTACCAAGCTGAATATACAGTCGTTTACTGAATGCTTTACAAATTTCTCACTTCGATGATAACCCCTTGTAATATGCTTACTGCATGTTGTCGTTCAGCGATGATCGCAGCGCCGAATTGTTCAAAAAAAAGTTGGAAGAAACGACGCAAATGAAGTCGGTCCTTGGCCCGGATCATCGACCGAACTGTTTGATCATTGACGAGATCGACGGAGCACCGTCGGTGAGCGTCGCGCTTGCATTTATGAGGAAAGCCGTTCGTTTCACTGGTGATGAACTCAGCGGCTCGGTACATTTCCACTTGCTACTCGAATATAACGTCGCGTGCCACTCAAATGTACCGTCGCTTGCCACTGATTTCAAAAATTTGAGCCTCGCATGTCTTTGGCTCGCCCTGCTTTTGTGGCTTGATCATAATTGTGGCTTTGAAAGTGAAAAAGTACGTTTACAATCCTGTTGCACGTCACTTCAACACCTCATGATTTTCTTGCCGGGCCAGTACTTCCCTGTCGAGAATGGACACGCCGTTGCTTCGGTTCAGGACGAAACAGTTCACCCTTAACTTGAAATTCAAACATTTTCTTGCACTTATAACGTTTGTAATGTGAGAACTTAGCCGTCGACAACCTCAGCCCAACGGCATCTGCTATTTCTTTGTCTTCTCTTCACGCCAAGCGTTTCTTTTATGCGAAGGCCGCGATTAACGTTCTTCTAAACACCGTCAACCGAGAAAAGAAACCGGAAACGACGTCGAAGAAGACGAAGAGAAAGGACCGCAGTGTTCTACTCCGTCCGATCATCTGCATTTGCAACGATCTGTACGTATGAGCATTGCCAGGAACGTTGCTATGTGACTTCGCAGAGTATATATATATATATATATAGGACCCTGTGTGAATTGATATTGTAATGCGGACGTACAGCGATCGTATATCTTATCGATGTATTATATTTGTCTGCATTTAAAGCTTATCAATAGTTTCATCTAAACGTTTGTTGCCCGGGCATTGCGTCTGCGCTTCGCGGTGTTTATGTTCAAGAATACCAGCCATGTTTTTTACGACGCATGCTTCGGTTTGATTGACAGATACGCACCTTCACTGCAACAACTGCGGCATCAAAGCTATGTTCTTCAATTTCCTCCCACCACCACTACAAGGCTCGCGTCGAGGCTCCGAGAAGTAAGATAGGAATGCCGATGTTTGTAGCTCTGTGAATTGACCTGCACCGCTGTTGACGATTTTCGAGTGTGCTGCACCATTGTACCTCCCAATGTTGCAGCCAGTTGCATAATAAACAATTTCTGCAACTGCGAACTCTCAGTCTCCAATTTCCGTCCTCTCTAGCAGTTGGTGGCATCACTGCGTGGTGCGAAACCACTCGATGCAGTTGATTTAAGTCGACTATACTGGTTCGTAAAGATTATTTCCTGTTGTTTTTATGCTTGCGGGTTGCTTCCCAGGAAGCATTGCCGTCGTCATCAGCACGATGATTTAGTTCAGTGTTTCCCAACCTTTTTCGGCATGCGGTGCCCTACAAAAGAGAAATATAGTTTGCGGCACCCAACGGCGAACCCATAGCAATTTGCTTTGAGGTTTAATGACATTTTGAAAACGTATTGTTTAATGATATATTGTAAAACGCATTAGCTCGCGGGGCCTCTGAGTATTGTGAATAGCAACCTGTGGCGTGCTGCAGCACCCTGGTCGGGAAGCACTGATTTAGGATGTGGAGGAGGAGGCGCTATTGGAAGGCAAATGCGCGTTAATGTGGACCAAAACTTGCTCTTGTACAACGATGAAGCGGCAGATTACTTCCTGGCTCTCGCAATCGAGTGTTCTCAATCTCGTTTTGTGACTAGTAGCTTCTTATTTCGAACTGATAAATGTGTGCATAACAAACCTGTTCTTTTGCTCTTCGTAGCTCTGCCAGTGTCAGTCGCTAGGGTTCGACATGACCAGCATCCTGGCACTGTGCGAGAAGACGGGAAACGACATCCGGTCATGCGTCAACACACTGCAGTTTGTTAAGACCAAAGGTTGCGGCAAGTACGCGATGTGTGAAGTTGTTGACTGAAGCGGCTGCATTTTCACGCGAGTCTCAGATCATGCGGCAGCCGGGCGAGTGGACTAGACTCGTGTCCACTTCCGAATTGTATCCGTGTGAATTAATCCGCTTAAAGTGTTCGCAACCAAAAGCGATACCAGATTGCTAACGTTTTGGAATACTTCATTTTTTAAAATATATTTCACGGTGCTCATCTCATTTTTATCAAAAGGATAGTTGGAAATTCGAAAAGAGATTTACGACCAGTTTCACTTGCATTCTGTATTTGAATCATGACAAGTGGTTTGTTAAAGCGCTGGTTGAAACAACTTCCTTTCCTCAGGTTGAACGTGGAAATGGTTAAAGACCTTTCGATTGGTCAGAAGGATCAACACAAATCGATATTCTACACCTGGAACGAATTGTTTCAACTTCCAAAGAACAGAAGGTAAGTAACGTTGGACATCACTTACGTGATCGTCTTTGGTAATGGCGTCTACTTTTCCAGAAAAATGCAACATCTTTTCGTGGGCGCTGGGTATGCTACTGTCAGCATTCGCTAATTTGGTAAAGTTACTGTTGTGTGGCAATTTATGTGCACTCTTAACCAATCTACTTGTAAACATCAGAGCTAGCAAACAGTTCCATATCAGTGTGAGCACTGCGTTAATATAATCAGCAGAAGTATATTTACACCAGTGGTTTATAACCTTTTTGGTACCGCGATCCATTATAGCAATCCACTATAACCCAATTGCCCCCATCTAAAACTTGAATAAAGCAAATGTAATATAGCAGTGTACATACTTCTCATTTCGTAAAAGACCGGATGTTGGTACTCGATGTTGCGACATTCGCGAAATGCGATTGGTTCACTGAAAAACCACGTGATGTGGCACCATGCTACGGTGTGGGTGGTAACTACGGCAACCAAAAGTCAATAAAGTCAAAATTCTGCCTTTGTTAAAGTTTATGAAACGTCTACAAAACAAATTTCACGTTGATACCATGAACGACTCCAAAGTTATTTGGCCAAAAAAATGTCAAAATTTATCGTTGGGTCGGAATTTCTTGCAGTAATTTTTTTTTCTTATCGTTATTTATTGAAGCTACAACAACTAATGTTGTCATGCTTTTGCAAGTTTAATTGCAATTCTGCCATAACACTGGATTATTTGCGACATTTGATGTGATAATGTTGTTTTGCCCGCTACTAAACGATTGAAAGTACGTTAGGCGTGGAAGTACTTGATGTTGAAGTATAACAATGCAGAACCTTCTCAGTTACCTAAGGAGATTTGTTAACACTGGACATTTCTCTTGTGCGTTTGGATCGATTTTCGTCTACGGTTTGTTACCTCTAGTTTCATTTGGGTCTTTCACATTTTGATTTTTGTTTCATTTCAACAGAAAAAGATTTTTGACCTATCGGTTTGATGCTTTGTATTCCGCGTTTCAATTGCAAACGCAGGAAATTGACAGGTCAAAAAGTCAAAATTTTAAGTTTTTAGGTCAAAAAATCGGTTGCCCTAGTGATAACGCTGTCCATCACGGGTGGTGAAGAACAGACCAACCAACATGTGCCAGTAAAGTTTTGCGTGGCCTTCTGTTTGCATGATCGTTTGGACATGCTGCCGGGTAAAATATTACCGGCGTACAGAGTATTGCCACATGTGTATGTAGTTTTTATGCTAGATATGCATGTCTTTGTCACCTTGTTAGATGTGCATTTTAATAGGTTGAACGATGCGTAGGAGTCAAGCAGCTCTTTTTTTTCCCTGGTGTGCATCTTTTTCGCCTTTTGCAGAAAAATCGACCGCGACGCTCAAACTGTTCAGCAGCGAGTGATGGACGGCCAGAAGGTGTCGCTGTTTTCGAGCAGATTTTATCACATTCTTGACGTGGTCACAGTCAACGGGGAGTACGAAAAAACCCTGCAGGTGTCAAACTCCGTCCCGGATATGTTTTTTTTGTGCATGACGGTTACTAACGGTGACCGATGTTGGAACGCGGAAGAATTTTAGGTTTAGTTCCGAACCCTCTTGTCACCTGCCTCGTCAAGTCGATTCTCTCTGACCGGAAATGATTTCGTATTGCGTGTATCAATGCCAGCAAGTACGATCGGTCTTTCACGTGGTATATTGACACGAGCTACTTTCTAGTAATTTTGGAGTGATGGTTTCCGCCGACGATTGTCACGTATTACAAAGAATCTTCATGTCGAAGTTGAGACAATGGCAAAACACTTGTTCGTCCAACTGGTGGGACGCATCTGGCCCAGTTTGTTTTCGCTGTAGCATAAGTAGCCTAAATGCTGACAACCTGTCCTTACATTGGTGATCTTAAATTTGATATTTTTGGTGCGGGTGGTCCTCAGCAAGGCTAACCTGTCCAGTGACAGATGCCTTACGCAAGATCCACAACTACGTGCTGGGAGATTTCCATATGTCCACTGACGCCTTATCCAAAATTTTAAACAGTTTCTGATTTCTACCCTTGTTCCATTGGCACTAAACTTGTCTATGAAATCACACTTACAGAGTGGCTAGTGAGCAAATGTGCCAAAGTGTCGTTACCATTGCAGTTGGGATTCGAACGGTTTCAGTAAATTAGCTTAAACTAAATTTTGTTTGCTGAGATCAGAGTCAGTCATTCAATTTGCGGCCCTGGTTAAGATATTGACATAATTTTTGGCTCAGTAAGCAATTTTGGTTGGACATAGCTGTTCTAGATTAGCAACTACCTCCCTAGCTCTATGTTGACAGGGCCGGAACCAACTAGTATTTTCGGGGGGGGGGG
>Ga0210059_1008892_pt1 | contig 15761 bp, 15 predicted proteins | sample Ectturendosymbi2_FD_188042 | JGI IMG/M metagenome (GOLD analysis project Ga0210059, IMG submission 188042) | Ecteinascidia turbinata endosymbiont from Florida, USA - Sample 2 (SPAdes) (version 2) | ecosystem: Host-associated > Tunicates > Ascidians > Unclassified | place: Key West, Florida... | reverse complement strand
AGCTTTGATCATGTTCATTGCCGTTCCCTGGATGGAGGTGTTAAGTCTTTGAGGTGGCTGAATATATCTGAAAGGTAGCCTATGCCAGAGACATAATGAACTCATTTTCAAGGTGCTCTGCTATGCCACTACCTCCGTGTCTCAGAAACTGCTCGATTTCTTTACGCAGCTCACGAACACGAATAAGCACTCGAACACAGGATAGCAACGGCTCTTTCGTGTAGTAAAGAAGAACGTTGTGTTGAGCTTAAACTTCGTTACAAAAAACTCTGAACAGGCCGTGATTCAAGGTTTGGCTTCTGACAAAGTTTACTGCACTCGCAACAATCGACAACACATCTTTAAAATTTTCAGGGCGTGTATGCCTAAAAATGTTGGTGCTCCGTACCCCTGTTGCGGTGTTTGGTACCCCCAAGGGGTACGTGTACCCCCGGTTAAGAACCACTGACCTAGACTGAAACAGGTAAACTGCAATAATTCACTGTCAAATTGTTGAGGACTTGTAACATAGCCAACTGCTTTTGAACCGGCATTAAAGCCATAATCTTGCATGAACTTGACTTTCTTGATCTCAAACGCATTAGCTCGACGTTCATGAACAAGGGCCAGCTACACTCCAACTTCAAGTTTCACAGCACGTTTTGTGACGAAAAAAATAAAAACTTCGATCTACAGTACATTGTTAACACACGCTAAATCCTCTGCAGCTTTGATTGTTTTCAATAACTGTGAAAGCAGATCACAAATGAAAAATGCTGCAAGGGTTGGTATAAACTATCGCAGAACAATGTTGCAGAAGTTAAAGAAAGGCGACCTTATTAGGATGATGTAACGAGAGATTTGCTTAGCAGAAAGTAACAAGTGACCAGTTTTATCGCTGAAAGGCACATGATGACATCTTCTTTGTTCTATGCTGTTCGGTAAAAAGTATTCACGGCTGCAGCCTTAATTCTGAAAGTTTAAAAAAGTTACAGATGAAATAGCACACTTGTGCAACCTCTCGGATGGCACCTTCCACATTCCTGTGATAACAATGATGGCGACAAACAGAGCAAACTCCACCGTGACCATAACGCTCTGCATCAAATATTCCAAAAAAGTTTACAGGTTGCCGATTAACAAGCGAACCTATGCTAACAAACAAAGGGCTAATGCGGAGGACGTCTTATTGTAAACTGCATTACTTGTGCTGAACCACACAACTCCGTCTAGCAACTCCAGGATGTTTGTTTCGCAATACAAAAGGCTATTGTGCCCCATGTAGATACAGCAACTGTTACGTCACACTGATCAACTGTTTCCTTGTGAACAATCAAGCGGTGAAAAATAACATCCATCATTCATTTCATGATTGGCGCCCCCAAAAAAGCGACGATGGACTGGTTTAGCCAAACACTTAGCCAGTGACTTCGAAATCGACAAACTCTCTCTAATTGGGCGAGATTTCACGGATGAGAAGGAAAGTCGCCCAAGCAAGACGTCCGGACTCGATTTATTACTTGAAGTAAATCAAAAATTCACCAAGGCCTGCGCAGACAACCCGAGAACAAAGCGTTTGGTTTGTTGCAGCAGACCTCATGTTTACGGGTTCGGCGTAATCGGCTTTGAATTCGCTCACAAGTGCTTGAGATCGACTAAACGGAGATCGGGTTTCCAGATTTCTCCTTCGTGTCACTTGACGTTCGGGCAGGAAAGAAATATAAGATTTCTCTCGCTGCGGTAGGGATTAAGAGATTCAGAACCCGGGTGTGCATGGGTTGCAATTGCGTTAACCTGGTCCGAAAATAGTTTTCATTCTTGTTGTAATCTTCTTTCAAGCAAGATTTTGAGTCAAGGTTAGTCCTAGGCCTAACACCGAAAGGCAAAAGTTCAAAAACCTTGGTCGATATTATGCTTGCTGAGTAGAGGTAAGCCTCCGTCAATGCTTTGTCAAGCCACAGTTACGTCACAGTCGATCGACAATCTCTACTGTGGATTGTCGATTATGCGCAAGGCAATCCCAAAAGTATGAAGCATTTGCTTGCCACTTGTTTTCCAGAAACTTCAAGTCTACGTGATATTCTTTTCGCAAAGTTTTGAACATGGAAAGCAGTTTTTGTGCATAAGGCGCTTTTCCCTTTGTTTTCGAGTGCTACTTGGCATATGAGTTTTGCTACGTCGGATTTATTCTTAGACTTTTTTCCTTCGATTGCTTTTTCAAAGTTGATCTTAAATTGATGGACGATTTCTGCTGCGTGTATATCACCAACTTCGAAAACAAGCGTTTAAGAACAAAATGCTCTCAGGGTTGCGGAGTCGGAGTTGAAAAGTCTGACTTCAACTCCGACCTCTCCAAAATCTCCGACACCGACTCCGATTCCTAAACATAAAGTGAATGAAATTTGGCTGTCAACAATTTTGTAGCAGCTTATAGAACTCAATTGAAATCGCGGCACACAGCAAGAATTCTCTGTTTCAAAAAAATTTCAAAAGAAACTGTACCATTTCAATATGAATACCCAGCTTAGGGGCTTGATGTAAAAAATTGATCCAATTACACTTCCGGGGTCGGGGGCGGACAAAAAATTCGACTGCAACTTCGACTCCCAGTGTTGTTGGAATCCGACTCCACCCAAAAACCTCCGATTCCTTGCGACTCCGACACCGACTCCGCAACCCTGAATGCTGCAGCGAGATTCAGAAAATCTCCAAACTGGTTATCACTATGCCGTGTGTAATGTGGGAATTTGTTTCAATGAGACGCTTACCAACCTAAAAACATTAACTTTCTGATACGGAATTAAATTTAAGAAGTTCTAAAACTGAATAACAGATTTAAATTTAAAAAATTAAAAATCTTCATTTGCTGTTTTCCCAACAAAGAGTCTCCTGTAACGTTTTTGGGAAAGGATTTAAATTTCAAGTCAGGTGTTCTTTAAACTTTTTTAACACGGGCCCATTATTTTTGTTCTGCACAGACCCCTAGTGGCTGGTTATTCGTCCAATGGCAGTCAGCATTTTAAGTTAGCTCAATAAGGTAGCGCTGACGTGTAACTAAAGACCCAGAAAAATTTTATAAATTCAGTTTTTCCAATTACCTTACGGGCGCTTTCGGATTCGTGGACACCAGCTTAAGAAACCCTTTTCTGGAGTTAGTTCTTCATTTAAATGCATTACCATATTGCATAGCATAAACAGTTATGTTAAATAGATCAGTGTTTTTTCCAAAAAAGAACACATAATTTTGTTCAAGTATGTTTTTTTCAAGCTTTATCCATTTGACGCTCGCCATCACTAATTCGCCCCGGTATATATCACCATAGTCGAATCTGGTTTCATGAGAAAAGTGAGGCTCAAAAGAAACAGGCAAACACATTTGACCAGACGCGAACCTCATCATTGGGATCAAATCCTGGTTTCAGTAACTTCAAAGGTTTTGACTTCAAACTTACATTTTGCACAACCTATGTTGAACCGCTAATTGCCACTGATTGACGGTTTTCTAACCAAGTCTACAGCAAGACTGCTGTTGAACTTGCCAGCATAAGTGCAAGTCAGAAGAAAGCCTCGGGGATCTTCCTTCATGACACGGATTGTGTTGGATCTGATCATCCGAGCAGTCCGTTACTGCGATCATAGGACTAAAGAATCAAAAAAATGCCACCGTTCCTTTTCAAGACAAGCCAAAAATGAAGTTCACTTCTTTGCTATGCAGACCTGTCTCGCAACTGTTGCACCGTTTCCTGATTACATCGCAAGTTTCCTACTCTCGACCGAGGTTGACATTTTACGGCAAATTGTGAGCAACCTCTGAGAGTCTGCGCAAATATCAGCTCGAGTCTCTTGTTTCCTGTACATTTGTCATCCAAGCAGAGCTGTCAAAATAAGACGTGTATGTGGTGGAATTAAGCCCATCACGTGACCTCGCATGCACCCAAAACGACATCTTGAGCCTGATGCCTGTTTTGTCATAACCAGCAGTTGTCTCGTGTATTTACGAAACAATAAATTCAAGTGACGATGCTGCGTTTTTATGTCTCCAGCAAAGAACTGACCAACGGGGGTTGCACACAGGGCGAACAAGACCCCGCTTAATTGATACGGACGTTTCGATATAAGGCCCTCCGCATGACTAGACCTGCTTACTAATGCGTCTGTGTTTGGAGGGACAACCAGATCAGTAGAGTGAAATGGATAGCGGATTGTATTTTAGCGTGCCAGAGTAGACTGGTTGGCGCCTGGTCGATGCAACCCGATAAATTTCTTGTTTTCATAGAAAGCCTGCTATCGTGTGTTCACGCATAACACGACGGTCACGCATGAACGCTTGCTCGGCAGTTGATTAAAATTGAGGCAACCGCTTGAAATAACAAACGTGTTGGATCAAAAATCTTGTACGGAGGCGTCCGGTACTAGCTCAGTGGAGTTGTCAACAACATAATTTACGGTTATCATGCAGAATAGCAATTTGGATTGCGATATTGGATTGCCTCAAAGGTAAAAATACCGAGCTTGAAAAAAGACAAACACCTGTTGTTCCATGTGAGAGTGGCCTCAGTTTGCTGGAACCATAAAAGAGCGTCTGGTTCTAATCTTCGTTGCACATTGAATAATAAAAATGAGCAAAAACTTGAAACTTTTCGATTCCGCAGATTCACTATTTGTCAAATTTCCCGAAACACATCTCCTTGATCTACTCCTTATTGTGAAATATGCCGGTACTCAGATACACAGTTGTTTTACCATAATCTTGCAGTTTATGTTGCGCACTTTGGGTATTGCTCAATGCGGTTTCCCGTTACCATTATCTAAAAATTCACTGATAGGTAAAACGGAAGACATTTTTAATGTTTTTTGGATAATCTGTATTGACCCACTAAAATTTTCTGGCGGTTGTAATCTGCTCTGTTCCTCTGTTCTATAAAATTATTTTTATCAGAAAAAAAAAACAGACGAAAAGCACCCAAAACCAGGAATAGTTGTGAAACTGAAATAAGGTTCTTTCCAACTTGTACTGCTTGACATACCATCTTGTGTAGCACACCGAGATTCACCGATGCGGTTTCCTCATGTGAATTCCAGAAGTGCAAAACTGTACGAGTTTCATTCCGAATTACCAGATCAAAATAACCTACAAGATGAAATCGAACGAAGCGCACGAAACCTTTTCAACTTCGTTCGTGTCTTCAAACTTGAAACCAAGAACTTTCGCAACAGTAGCTTTTTGTAAACGTAATCCTTCCCATACCGCGATTTTTTTCTGTTACCTTTCGTAGCGGTAACCACAAAAGGGCTTTTTTGTGCGTTTTTTTTCATAACAGCATTAGGGAGACTATTAAAGGATGAAGCATAGCTGGAATACTGTAACTTTCACGGTAAGACGCCAAGGATAACGGAGGCATTGAGAGATATCAGCCAATCACCTTAAAAGTTAGTGTTCCCGAATTCCATCCTGCTAACGCACCTATCTGAGGTCGTATTTGTGGTAATTAAAAATGCAGATATTGACAAATAGGTTCTGTGGCTAAAATTAGGTCATCAGAATTTAATTATTTCGAATGAAGATATCTTATACGCGTGGAAAATTTAAGGAACCTTTTCTTTTACATTCTTTTATTGATAGGAGCCCCAAGTCAAGTGTGCTGAAAATAATCTGAAGCTTAATCTTTTGTTCTAGGTTCTTGTCTTTGATGCACTAAAAAAAACTGGTACGTGTTGGTATACGCCGATACAATTTTTGCCGATCACAAAAACACACACTGGCTGAGCTTTGAAATCTGCATCGTTGACTTTATTTCTGAATTTTTTGAAGCATGAAGCCTGAAGCCAGCGAAAGGTGATCAGAGGAACTTATTCCTATTGAGGTATGAACAAATTGACGAAATTGAGTAAAACCTTATAAACACTGAATTCTTTACAAAGATCCTAGTCCACTGAACATTGAAGCACCGTTTTCCTCAGGTAGATAAGTTCTGAACATCTTTCAAACATGTACGCAAACAAACATGTGACAGGCTTTTAATATCGTTTTTCTAGAAAAGGTCGGTTGACTTATTTGCTCCGAAACACATGAGAAAAGTTTGCGTTATACTCACACACCTCACTTGTTTATCGCGTTGTTACAAACTGAAGTATTAAGCACCCACGTGGAATTCAGTTTTCTGAGGCCAACTGCGAAAATTTCAAACCTTTTCACCAATGCTAATGATGCGAAAATTTGCAACTAAAGCTTCTTTCAGCGACTGCAGCAATTTTTACTGGGAGCAGGATGTTTACCAACGGCCCCGGGCCTTTTCTCCAGTGTGCCGCCACCCTCAGCGATTCACCCGAGGCCGTGCTGGATTTATTCGGCTCCCTGTAAACACAGGGATCCGCATTAAATCTTCTTAACCTGCCAAGGAAGCTCGTCAACTTTCCGCCCGTCGAGCACAACTGTTTCGGGTTCGCGGCCCTTCCTTGTCATTAATTCGCAAACACGTGCAACGATATCAGGCTCCTCATAATTCTGGAAGGTTCGGGAGTGATCGAGCGCAGCCAGCTGGAAAAAGTGACTTGCTTGTGAGTGATCGCGGCGAAATATTATTCGACGGATTTTCCATTCCGCTTACCGCGTTAAGACCACAGGAATGTTGTATTAAGTGTGTTCGGTTTAATTCGCCTCTAATTGCGCTTAGCAGACCCGCAAGTTTTTTTCATAAAAAGACATTCTGCAGTATGTGATCCATCTGACGTCAACTTTCGCTACTTTGGGGTATTCGAGAGCCACAGGATCGTTCAAAACGTTATCAGTAAAAGCTCAGTTTCCTTAAGGATAACTCAAAGCTTTGTGCAAAGAAAGTGCACGACTTTTGAAGCCGCTCTACGCCCCACTGATATATGAACGTTCGAAACACAAGGACTCTTCGCACTGGTATGTGAACTGATGTATATTTGTCAGATCGTAAAGAGTAGGATCATCGTGTACGTTGAAAGCAACTATAATGTGACAAAACCAGTTATATGGGTTCTTAATTTACTCTTAAACAACAATAATATTGACAACAAATCACTTGCCAATATGTCATTCTGTTTTCGCAGGTCTCGTGATAAGAGAAAACGAATGCCTGATGATCATGCACTTTTATAATTGCTGGTTCAAGATTCTCTCGCCTCTCAGAACAGCTGCACTTCGACTGATCAAAAGGACAGGCTTACTTCGCGAAACCGAGTCCAACAGGCAGACAGAAGGGGCCAATTATTTTGACTTTCAGCGAGCAACAGTGTTTATTTTGGAACACCGCCTCTCGAAGCACAAAATGACAATATATGTTAGACATTTGGGGGGCATGGCCCCTTTGGCCCACCCCCTGGCTACGCCTACGTAGACAGAGCTTAGAAAACGTTGTTTGTCTGCTTCTCAAGACACAGTTCATTACCCATATTTTGAAAAGCAACAACCACCAACTCCTGGGTTTCATTTCAATTGCTTTTCCTCTACAGCAGACCATAAATGCTTTTTTACGCCTTTTGCCAGACGTTTTTTAACACCGAGAACGAAACATCATTCAGAAACTTTACATGCGTTTGAAGTTGTAGACGAGACATAGCACAGCTGTATTGCAGAGCCGAAGCTATGGCACTTTCAGAAAGGCGTTATTTTGTCTTTAGGTTAATCCACCAAGATCGAATTTCTCGTTTTACTTTTATTCGACCAAGAATTTCACAGTTGGTCTGCTTTTTCATGACTGAACAAAACGAAGAAATTCGGCACGAATCAAAAATATTTGCTGGAGTATCGATTTCCGGCATTCTTAACTGAACTGCAGTGTCGTCCATCGGTCTAAATTACACTACCTTTTTACTCATTACGATCCAGCTGAGAAATAGATCATGCTAAGCTTATGTTGTTCGCCATAACACTTGATAGATGCAACATGCAACAACCTGTTTGCTTTCAGAAAACAGTCATCCAGCGACGGTTTCAAACTTTTTGTGTCAATAAGCGCTTGCGAAACCCTGAAGACAACACTTTATTTTATTCAACACCTATAGTTCCTAATTTTATTGGCAATTGTTATGTCTTTAATTTGACCCAAATACGCTTCCATCTAAGGCCGTTATACATTTGTAGGCAAGGCCACTATCAATTATTTTCATTTCTTTCATTTCGACGTTTAATACTCAGGAACTGGTTTCAATGGCTCCAACAAATTCTAATACTTGAAAGAGTTCATCAGTTGCATTTAGCGGATTTTTCGGATCAAAAAAGTTCGCACGGATTGCAGTTGGTGCCTCAAACAATTCATAAAACATTCACCGTTTGTTACAAATCCATTTGTGATTGTCATTCCAGCAATCAACTCAGGTGACGAAACCACACCTGCATGCTATAACGCAGATGTCTAAAAGCCAAAGTGAAAAATATTTTCTTGTTTTTATAGAAAGGTGGAGTACAACAGTGTTGAGTACTTCTGAAGCGAATAAAGAAACTTTTGTGAAGAATAAAAGGTTTAATTATATCTGGAAAAAATCTTGACTTTGACCATTAACATCGCCCCACGATAGGTACGGGCAGTTTTTTTTCACCGATTTGGACAAACGCCGTACCCAAAATTAAGTGAAACCTTAATGTACAATGACAGCACGTACTGGTCTGGAGAGCATTTGGCATCATCTACAGCACAATGTAATTGTACTCTGTATCACATTGTTGCTTCGAAATGTTGGAAGAAAAAACTTTACCTGCAGTTGTAATAAATTAATCGGAACTTTAGCTATAATGAATGCAGGTAATAACTTTTACTTTTTTCCATTGCAGGACAAATAAGAAACTAAATGCTTTCAGCACTATGGGTGCTTTCCTGCCCAACAGAGATACAGTTGCGCATTTTCTACGGTGGCTCTTTTCACTTTTGGTCTGAGTTTATCCTGCGTGAATTTCCTTACTTCAGTGCAAACATCATTGTACCTCTTTTTTGCATAAAGTTGAACAACTCGTCCAGGAACTCCTTCCTCTTTGGATCGCTGTCAATTTCGTACAGCTGCAAATGACAGAGCATCAGTTGAAAAACGATTTCTATCATTACAGTTTCTCGTATGGAAAAAGTGTTGTCACTGACGTTGCAAACAACTACTTTCAAAGTAAATGCAGTGAAATGACCACGTTCGCTAACACTTGCACTCCTCAGTAATCATTTGGGGTGAGTTCCGCTGTCTTTCCGCTTTACTACAAACGTCTGCGAGAAAAATCCCGCTTTCTGTCGTACAGACAGGCACGGGCCTACTCCGGCCGGCGGGCAACATACAGTGTTTAGCTAAGCTCTTTGGTCCGGCCCGTTCAGCTTTTGCAAATTATAAAGTCGATCCTTTTCATGCATCTCATTCACATCAATTTACACAAAAAATCCATCCATTTGCTCCCAATCCGTCCCAAGGTCAAATTTTAAAAACGAATGCGGTTCTCGAGTCAAGACGTTTGCCCATTCCCTGTCCAAAATATCAATCACTGATGTCTGATTTCATAAATCGGGTAACATATCACCGGGTGACTTTGGGGCAAACTGACTGCAAAGCGTCTTCTCACGTCACATTGCAAGCAAAACATCTGTACGTTATGAGACGTACATGAGCAATATATATTCTGTCTCGTAAGTAGTTCAAGCATGCGCCTGCAAGGGATCGCTGAAGGTCGCGAGACTTCGAGTTTCGCGGACGTCGGCTGGAAGTCGCCCATTTGAAAAAATGGCGGTTCACCGTGCCTTATGGCATCGCTCAATATTATCGAATCAGTGGATGCGTAGGGGCTGCATCAAATCCTGCAGATGCCAGTGCGTGAAAGAGTTACGTTGCAAATGGGCTTGCTCACAAGTATTTGTCAAGGTTTGGTTGTGCTTTCAACAATGGTCCAGATATGCCAAGCCAGCTAAAAACATTGATTTTCATCTGCATCGTCGTCGTGCAGTATAGCTTCACATGTTTTGTGAGGTTTGCTTCATGTCATGAATGTGATTTCTTTTAGCCAAACACAGCCCTTACAAGGAATAATGAAAATCGGATGAAAGTTGATGTGGGGCAATAGGAGTCAAACCTGATTGTACCATGTCGACGTCTGCTGCACGAACAGCGCGGTACGAAGCACTGCAAGAGCGGAACTAGTTAGAGCTCGTGTATTGTCACCCATTCGTGTGTAGGGGAAAGTGCGTGACCGCAACAACACAATTTTAAATGAACAGGATCAGAGCTTCATTAAAACCAAGGCGAGAGAGAGACGCCCTTGTAAAAAAACTGGTGGGAGTTTAAATTAAAAAGTACTCCACAAACAACATGAATCACATGCACGGGCGGATCCAGGGGGAGGCGCGATTGGGGCTATCGCCCCCCCTGAAACCTACGAAAGTAACTTTATTCACCATGATTTGTACAATTCAGAAAACAGCATTCGCGATATAAGACCATTTTGCCGTTTATTGTTTTTTCATAGCAGTGTTGTGAAGTATACTTTACCCTCTTACAGTAGTGAACCCGTAATAAGACTTGTCTGCCAATTATTACTGAAATTGCCCCACCAACCTTACCGGCTGGATCTGCCCCTGATCACATGGAATGGCCAGCAGATTTTGCGAAGATAGTTGTTTTCGTAGTGCTGCACCACATGCTGATAGAGAGCGGCGAACACGACGTTGTTTGTCACACTTGTAACAGAACACACGAAGAAGAGCGTTTGCTACTTGGACTGCGAAGATGCGCGAGATCTCTACCAACGTTTGGTTGAAGCAAACCACATTACTGAACCCAACGTCACTTGTTTTTAGAGCGCTGCTACTGCTCGGCTGGTTGTCCTCACCCCCCACTCCACAAGATTTGCTTTTCTTTTGAATTACTCAAGTCGAATTTGTTCACCCCATTACAGCTTAAAGCAATGTATGTTAGAATATGTGGTGATAGGAGTGCGACACTGAAGACAGAAACCCATTATCTTGTCAAAAGTAGAATTACCGTTATGGCGCGATCAAGGCCCTTTCAGCTGAAAAACAAGAGCAACATTTCACTCATTCTCTTAATAATGCATATCCTAATCCCGGGGGAGGTTTTTGAAATATAGTTAAGTCTGGATCAATTCGATGCGAAGATGAACTGAGCGAGATTAATGATTTCGCCGAAGGGACTGGTATACGCGCAGGCCATGTCTCATATGCGCGGTCAACAGCAATGTCTGCTGCTCGGTCACGTGCGTGCACTTCAGAAAAGTCAAAATGTCAAAGCCTTTCAGTTTACATACGATAAGGAACTACGTGAATAAAAGCATCAGCAACGAAACCACAAAGCAGGGGTGCTCAATACGTCGATCGCGATCAACCAGTTGATCTCAAAGGTACTCTGGGTAGATTGCATGGCAGTAACACCCTGGGTGATTCTATTAAGTGCAAGTCATCTGCGTAAAGTCAGGTAATGACAAAAAAATGTACATAGTTAATTGTGCTGCGTTGTGCAATATGGGATCGTATGGGTACGCAAGGTAGCCCTACATCAACATACAGTCCATTGTAAAAGAATTCTCAATATATTTATTAATAAATATATGTTTTGCATTTTTGCAGTAGGTAGATCACTTCGACTTGTTCATTTTATAAGTAGCTCGCATGCTGAAAAAGTTTGAGCGCCCTTGACATAAAGCATACAGTCAATTGGAGCAGTTGTGGCTTGGAAGTAGTTGCTCTTTCTGTTGTCTCACTGAAAGTCTCAAACTATGCCGATTATGCGATGGATAAACCCGTTGCGAAATCCCCCATGTTAATCTTTTCAAACAGCGACAATTATTTCCTGAAAAACAAGATTCGAATCAGAACCAGGCATAAAACATCTGCAACACTTCACAGTTTGGCCAAAATTTCTGACGTATATGGCTAATGGCAGGCAGGCAGTGCCTGCACAAAACAGGTGCACTGCGAAAGCCGATCATTGTATGGAATTCGCTAATGAATGGTTGTTGTAATAGGACAAGCACTGGCTGCGGTTAATTCGTAGTTGCTACGCGAATAAAAGCGAGCAAGAGGTCCACCTTTATTTGATTAAATCACATGGAAAGAACGTTTTGATTTCCGCAAGACCAATCGCTTGATATTTTTGACAAGACGCTCTCATGGTTGGGTGACTTCAAAGGGAACTGCATGTTTGGTTGACGTTTTGAAGCGAAGGAAACCTTTCGTAAAACAAGTCATCGAAAATTCAATCAATGACTGACTAAGTCGTCCATCAAAGCGTTCACAACTTGGTTGAGTTTGTAATCCACATGACACACATGTTTATTGTTTCGAAACAAAGGAAGTCTGTTTGACTGGTGGCGTCATCAAAGGGCTATTAGGTCTGAAGGAGAAGAACCGATTTTAATTATTCTCCGTTCTAGGATCTGCCGAAGCCTTTCGAATGGAAGCGAAGGCACTTTTCGCAATCATTAATTGTTTCCCGCGTCCCTGCTTAATTTTAGATCGATAACTTTCGCCCAGATCGCGGCAATAGCGCGCGCACACGGAGTGTTCTCGAACGTGCTTGAGATTCGAAAGTGACCGCTGACCGTCGGGCAACAATAGCGAGATATCGATCCGGAATCGGCCTAACTTGATAACGCGAAAGTTATATAAAAGCGCGCTGCGAAACATCTGTATCGTTGAGTGGCGCAATTAACTGCCGATGCTCAACTAAGCCGACGCGAGCGCACCCTTGAGAGGTCTTGCCTCTGGCGACCAGAGCGTAGCGGTACGGAATTCCAACCGTCAAAATTTGTCGCAGACCTATGTAACAGACACGATCGCTCACCGCTCGCAATACGACGAAGCAGTAGTCGAACAAAATGTTGATAAAACCACAACGTGGCTGTTGCTGTCGCTCATACCAAACCTGCAATTGTTTCAAGGACATAGCTCAGAAGCGTGCGTAAAGTTATGTTTTCTGTTGGTCTTTGTGCACTTGAAAAAGAAATGATGCCGAAATGGAGAATTTTTGTCTATTTGTCCACGGCAATAGTAGACTCGGTTAATTTCAGCCTCTTTCGCCGCGAAGACACAATGCCGTTTTTCTTTCCACCCTTGGATCTACCATTGGGCGATTGAAACTAAACAACGAATTTATATGCAACTGTTTACTACGCATTTGTACTGTTTGCACCCTGCAAGCGTTTCAAACACTTGAGCAGAAAGCCTGCGCAGACTTGAGTCGATGCGCGCCACGAAAACGACATTTTTGAGCCGCGCACTCAACGCAAAATGTGAGGGAAGACGTGTGCTGGTGGCAACGCCTTGCAAGCTGCGTCATCGGCGGAAAAAGGAAATGGAACCCGAGCGAATGGGACTGTAGCATCGCACCAGGTACATGTTTATGTAAGCGGCGCATTAAATGTGCCCATCAACTCACTGTCGCATGATTCGGTTCCATTAAGATCGTCACCGGCATACGCAGACCAAGCGGCGACGTTTTGGAGTGGAACTTAACGGCCCGTGACCCCGCACCCATTTGTCCATTAGAAATTAGACATTGGTCCCTGAAACTTTCTGATTTCGTGAGAAGATACTTACAAAAGAGAAGATGAAGAGAGTGAATTTGCGGTTTATTTGCGTTTTTATGGCTTTTTTGGCATGGCTCGTGGAATGCGGCAAAGCTCCATTGCTTCGTGGGTGAAGTGAGACGACAAATACGGCCAATCGCTGCTGATGTTAAAAGTTGCGCGGCTTTGGGGCGTAGGGTCATCAAAGGCAAGTTTTTTTTGGAGCTCAAGCGAGCCATGACGTTGTAACACCAACAAAGGCAAACAATGGAAGTACACTGCAGCAACAATCGTAAACGAAATGCTACACTGACTAAGAAGCCAAACGCAGATTTGCAAACGGCAGGATGCCGCATGCGGAAGACTGTAGGTGTCCTGTTGCTGTTTTTGCAGCCGCAAAACCGTAAATTCCCGCTTTGTATCGTGCTATGCACGAAGCAAAACAAAACAGGCGCTAATTACAGCTGGTAAGAAACCAGCAAAAGGCGAAGGTTGTTCTTTGACACCACTTTTTGTGAATTAAAAATATAGCGAGTCTGCTCCTTACACATTCACGCTTACCGATTTGCCAAGGGATTTTTGGAAGGAGCGCGTCAACAATGTTCTTCGTAGCCCTGCTTTCCTGAACGTTGAACGTAGTTATGCGTCTAAACTGCGCGCTTTTGACGGGAACTTCCCACGAAACTCTTAATTTTATAATATTGCAAAAGTGTATGCAGAAACGGATTTTTGTCTGTCGCATAGTCGCATATTTATAACGAATTCCTTAACTTTTGAAACACTTTTCGTCAACTTTTTCAAATCTTTTCAGAAATCTTGTTGCTCTGGATACGGCGGCATAACCTACGGCGGCATAACCATGCTTTTTTCGCCTAATTTGTTTCATTTGTAAATACGACTAAGTCACGGAATAAATGGATTGCCATGTTACAACAGACAGAGTGATAAATATTTGTTCATCATCTTGCTAAATCACGTTTTTGGGTGAATTTGCGATGTGCAGAAAGTCATTACAAACTTTTTATTTCTCTTGAAAAATGTCAATGATCTTTGTTCACGTGCAAATCAATAATGAAATGAGAAGGGTTATTGCGGAAACGCCAGTCAATCCCGCACAACTTTTGCCACATATTCGGTGAGTAAAAACGAAAATATGATGTATCCAGAAAAGATTTTGCAGAAAAACCTGCTGCGCATGGAAGTACAGCGAATTTAATGCAGGCGAATTCGTTTGACGTATGGATTCATGCGTTTAGGTGACGTCTCAGGGGGTTGTTGCGGCGCTAAATTGAAACAAAAACAGAGACATTCCCATTCGAGAACGTGACCTTGCTTGCGTGCTAAGAAGAACTGTGTGCTTCATCTTGAAATTCTCACTTATTCCAAGAAATATTTGTTTCTTTTCTATACATGGTAGTTGAATACATTATTGGATACAAGTAAATAGTTACAACAAAAATATCAGAGGCTGGCACATTTCAGAGCAAAGAGTGCTTTGCACCGAAAAAGATATTAGCCAAGTAAACTTCTATAAGAATTTTTATCATAATGGAAAAGTACGACAATGACTAACAAGCCGCTGTCGATCCTTCGCATGGCAGCGGCTTCCATTAAAGCAAGAAAAGGGAAATGGCATGCGAGGTGGGAGCACGAGACAGAAAAACAACTGAACATATGATGCCACTATAAAAAAAATAGTCAGCTTTCATAACTCGCTGCTATAAAAGATAGCCGCTATTTGCTCTCCTTCCCAACATCCTTGCAAATACCTTCTGAATTTGTGATTGGCAATCTATTCACCACTTTTCTTGAGTGCAAAGCGTTCCCGTACTTGCTCGAGTTACATCAGAAGCTGACAAAAATATGGTCGGCAATAATTTGTTAGCGCACGGCCAGTCATTCGCAATGACATAGATAAATTCAGTTGAGCAGAATCAAGATTTCGGCTAACCGATCTTTTAGTCGCGAGAAGACCACAAAACAAAACTTTTTCTTGCCGTGCAACTTGTCGCAAGAAGTTAAGAATCTTTTCAGCAAGTTAAGATTTCCCGTTTAACCACAGCAATGATTTCCTTGTGCTCATTACGCGAAGGTAATGCATGCAGATGACTCAGTTCAGTTCGAAACTTTGGAAAAACGATAAGCGAAGATCTGCAGCCTTTTCAAAGTTCACCAGAGCAAGTAACAAATAAGCTTTTGGTCCGCTTAAGATGCGATCCTGTCTTGGGTTGGGAAAAGCACCACTGGAACCAAAAAGCAGGCTTGA
>Ga0210059_1008890_pt1 | contig 15762 bp, 10 predicted proteins | sample Ectturendosymbi2_FD_188042 | JGI IMG/M metagenome (GOLD analysis project Ga0210059, IMG submission 188042) | Ecteinascidia turbinata endosymbiont from Florida, USA - Sample 2 (SPAdes) (version 2) | ecosystem: Host-associated > Tunicates > Ascidians > Unclassified | place: Key West, Florida... | reverse complement strand
GAAAGTCTTACTGTGTCTGCGACGATCTATCCAATCTCCACAAGAAATCCATGTCAGATGCGTAGAAATCGAACGTCAGAAACTTTCCAGAACAGACATAGGAAGTAATCCCGTAAAGCTGTACTTTAGCAGCAACGTTGGTGTCCCGTAGACACGTCGCACAGATTTACGAAGTAATCCGAGAAATGCGCACTTTGTCGATAGGGCGCAAGGAAAACTGGAGAGCTTGCTTGAAACTTGAACCAGAGACCAGAGAAAGGTCTGGGAACCAATGTAGGGACTGGTGGTCGTAGGTTATTGTGGAGGTCCTACTAGTTGAGGGGTCAACCTAGTTGGTGCAGGAGCACAGGTCGGTCTCCCAACTAAGCAACCTGACGTCTTGAAGTTGCCAAAGCAAGGCAAATTGAAAGGCTCTCACCACTTTGTTCGTTAATAACTCTCCAGTAGTACTCTAAGTTGACTGCTTCTTTCGATTATATTCAGATATACAACAAAAACGCCGATACACCTGAGCGTGAAGTCAGTAACACGTAACGTAATGGTTCGATGTAGAGTCGGAATTAGAATGACGACGAACAAAAGCGTTGGGCGTTCGAATGCGCCACAGGAAACAGCGACTGACAGCGGTTATACAGGTTTGCAGGCTATCGCGTCGACGGTCGGACTGTTCTCAAACAAGTACATCGCGTTGAATCACGAATGGAATATTACTGGGAATTACGCAGTAAGAATGCACAAAACATTAAAGCACTAATGTGTCCACTATACTGTCACTCTCAAAAATATTTGCCATTGCTATGTGTATGTCGTGTGAATGCTACAAAGTCTTGCAAAGTCCAGTGGCAATTGCCAATTGTTACTACAGAGATAATAACAGGCACAAACGCGTTGTGTTGAGTGGCGGCTCGTTAACAGGAAATGCAGCGATTCTATGCGAAGTACGCGCGAAGAGAAAGTTTGGCAATGACGTTACAGCACTACGAGTCACCGTTCAGCTATCGTCAAACTTTGTTTGCCTCTCACAGCGTAACCGCGGCACCAGTGTTAATAAAAATTAGTGATTTGGAATCAGAACGAAAAGTTCTGTCGATGCTAACAAAAAAACGAAACAAAAAGTTCTTGTCACATGACCTTTAGTGAGTTACGATAATTCGCTTGTGGTGACTATCATAGTGACTTGCCACTTATGGGCACCATCTAGCGGTGACCATTTATTTACATGTGGCGCCATCTCCAGGCTGCCACAAAAGTCTGCACAACGCGGCAAGCACAATGGCACACTCACACTGCCTCACTTTCACAAATGCAGTAATTCACTACACAAGGCGAAACGCACACACAGGGAACGAGACTTTCAAAAAAGTTGTCGTTGACAGTTTAGCTTTAAAACACAGACATATTTTCAAAAACGGCCAACAGAAAAATTTTCGGCCAAACGACCTTCAAAAAACTGCCAAAAGGCCAACCCAAAAGTCATACGGCCAACCAACTTGAAATACGGCCAAATTTCTTAAATTTGGCCTGAAAACGGTCAATCTGGCAACCCCGCTCTCAGCCGTCAAATCTGTTTCTCCCCGTTCCTCAATCTCTTTATATTTCGCAACAGTAGTGGACTCTGGTCACGTGATAACAAAAGTAATGTAAATCGCCGAAACTAGACATACGCAGTTACAGAGAATACATCTGATACTTGGCGTAAAACATGTTTTAAAAACTAAGAAAAAACGAAAAATAAACTATGAACCAAATCGAAATAAAATGTACAATACGGCGGTAAAATAAACCAGATATGGTTTCAAATAGACTAAAATGGCAGCACTGCTTGCGTCACAAATAACCCAGTACCACTACGATTTATTGCCTTCTAAACTGGAAAATGCGTTTTGCAAGCGCACTAATAAATTTTTGACGAAACATGTCCGCGAAGTAGCACTAAGGTCGAAACAAAGTGACAAAAATTCTGAACATGAAAATCCCTACGGATCCCTACAAACTGGCGATTTTTCCCGTTGGAATTCCCTACTCCCTACAAAAGCCTAAAAATCCCTACAAGTGCAAAGAGGAACTTGAGGCGTTTGACAACGCAGTAAAAAGCAACACGGAAAAAATAAGCAATGTGTCTTTCGGAAAAGAAAGTTGGTTACAAGCATCCTTACCAATCCGACATCGAGGCCTTGGCCTCCGCTCCGCCGCAGACCAGTCTCTGCCATGTTTCCTATTGTCGTCCTTCGCCTGCCAGGGTCTTGTCAATAGATTGCTTCCCTCTCTCACATTGCCTCACGGGAAAGTAATCAAGACAACTGACGCCTGGTCCGCCCTTCGTCATTCATCCCCACGACGAAAGGAAACACAGTCGGCTTGGGATGACGTTGCTTGCAGAGATTCACTCAACTCACTGCCCTGCTCAACACCCCAAGCCCTTGTTACCACTGTTGGCTACTCACGGCACAGAAGAGCCATACTGCTGCCTGGTCAAAAGCCTTCCCAATTGCTAGCGTCGGAAACCTGCTGAGCCCTGATGAGCTCCGAATTGCAATCGCCCTCCGAACTGGTGCCAAAAATTTTGAAAGCGTGGAATGCCGCTGTGGTAATTTTGTTGACAGGCTGGGGTTTCATGGTCTCTCCTGCATTAAGAATGCCTGCCGCTTCGCCAGACATTTCAGCCATCAACTCCATCCTCAAAAGGTTACTGACCCGCATTGGTCTCCCCTCTATCTTGGAGGCTGTGGGCTTGACGAGATATAGAAGATCTGATGGTTTCGTTTGACTCTGAACCCTTGGTATAGCGGCAGGAGCCTTGTATGGGACGCGAAAATTGTGGATACGTTTGCTGAAAGCCACTACATAGTGCCGCTAAACCAGGCAGTGTAGCAACTGACGCTGAGACCGACAAATTCCGAAAATACTTGACAATTAGCCTATTACTTTCAACCACCTTCTTGACAATTAGCCTATTACTTTCAACCAGTTGCAATTGAAACCACTGGTGTGTATGGCAAGCCCACTGCCCCTTTTTTGAGCTGTCTTGCAAAGAAACTTGTCGACATGTCAGGTGACCCCAGGGCAGACAATGGCTCCACCAGAGCCTATCCCTGGCCGTGGTTAAGGGTAACGCTGCCAGCATATTGGCCTGTGTGCGAGTCTGATCTGATTTTAGCCATCCTCAGTGTATTAACCAGTGTTCCTGCCCGCCACTTGCCTCTCTTCAATGAATAGCTGTTGCCTTCCGACTGTTTGCGCTTTCAGTTTTTGGGACCTTAAATGTCTTCACTATGTTTTCCTTGCTTTCTGTAAGGCCTTTGCTTTCTGTAAAACCTCTTCTCTTCAGGATTTGTATTTGGAGAAGTTCAAAAAATAAAAGTGACGTTTGTCACGTTTTATGTGAAGTGCTTTTCATGTTAGATATAGCTAAGTTGATGTTGAAACAGAGTTTGGTGTGGTATTACTGGATTCTGTTAGTTAATCAATTTTAGCTTCAATAAAATGATATTTAGCATTTTTCAATTTCCTAGAGACCGCGAAAGATGGGCAAGTGCTTCTTTCCGACATTTTACTCTGTGTAGTATACTGTTTGAAAGGTTATTTTCTTGAAGAAGTGATAGTTTTACAGCTGCACATGTGAGAGACTACAGTACAGCATGGATTTGGTTCGCATGGACATGTAACTGGTTTTGCTGTAACGTTGGCTGCCACGTATTCAGAAACAGACAGCGTAAAATTTAAAGATGCTAGTGTATATAGGCATACCATATTTTTGTGATTGAAAGCCGAAGCCCTTCAGAACAACGAGTCACATGAGGAAATCAAACAAGTTCCAGCACGAAATTAATGCTTTCAACAACATGTAATTGCAAAAAGAACACCCCCTCCTTCTAGCCAACTTTACTGAACTAGACAATGTGCTAACAATCAACCCATTACTGGACCAGTTACCCATCACAATGACGTATCAATTACCTTACATTTAAAACAACGAAACAAGATCACGCATCATTCTTCAGCAAGTTCGTTAAACAGACTAATCATAGCATGCTAATATTCATGCAGGCTATGTTGCCTGCCTAAATGCCTAACCGGAACCTTTTGGTTGACCAAGCGGGACGCCGGGACAAAGCCTTTAAACCGGGTCTGTCCCGGTTAAAACAGGACGTCTGGTAAACCTAAGTGTAGATAATGTTAGAAAGTTACATTTTCAGGCAAATATCTGCACACCTTTTGCCGAAGACAAAAGCAGTACTATGGTGGAGACTTGGTTTTAGGATAGGCAGTTTTGCAAATGCCTGTCTTCAACCATTAGTAAATAGGATTTCAGTCAAAACGTTGGAGAACTAATTACCTAGGTATATCTTAAAAGCACTAGTGTTTCTGTATGCTTTCGAGGAATCAGTCGACTGCCATCTGCTTTCGTCTTTTTTGCGACGATTCAAACTTGCACATATCTCTATTCAAGTATGTACTTTCCACGATGGGTGTAAGCAAGGAATCGATCAGCAAATTTTTAATAGGAAATCGATTTCACGTAAAATTACGCATCCTCAATCCTTATTCAAATAGAATCTTGACCTAGAGCTCAAAACATAAGGAATCAAAGACAAAATATACGTTTATCCTCACTTCTTGTAATGCGCGACAATGGTGATCAACAAAACCAAAATATATTTTTTCGTGACTCTTACACTTTGTGCTTGTGCTGAATGCATTGGTTCGTAGGTCATCTGATTTACTTGAGTTTAACCAAAAACATAATGCAGCAATATTTTCATCCAAGTGCGAAAATTTTGTTTTATAGGCAGGCCCGTAGCCAAGCGGGGCAGTCGGGGGCAGTGCTCCCCAATTTTTATGCCCCCAAAATTTTCTTGTGCCCAGAAAAATTCGTTTCAAACGTGTAGTAAAAACTAAAATCTTGTCCCAATAAAAATGTATTCCCCTCAAAACTTAATACCTGATCACACCTAGTTTTGCTGGGCATTCTTTTCGTGTTAATCAGGTGAAACTTGTACATTTTTACCAATTCACCGTTGTGCGTTTTTATTTCTGTTTAATCACTCATATATTTTCGTGTCGTTATGCAAGTAGAACTCTTAGAATTACACTTTTGACATTAATTTCATCCATTAAAATCTGATGTTCAACCTGAAAAATTGATTGTGACAAGACTGAGCTGAGTTGCATCACACAAAAAAGTCACAAGACAACAGTCACCAAACGATCAGGTACTGCAGAAATTACGTTGTAAGCTTGATGGGTATGTATGCAGGGGCCAACAAGGGAAGATTGAAAGGATACATCCACCACCTGGTAGGAGGATATCAATGGAGATTTTGGTAGGGGTGGGGCTGCAGGCATGATGCGCAGCAGCATTGAAAAGATTTGTAGCTTTTACAAAGAGCGGAAATGTGCAAGAAAAATATTTATCCTCTTCTTAACGTTAAGCAACTTGAACAAGACATCAAATCGTGCTGTAAACCACACATCTTATAAAATGCATGAAAATTTATGTGTTCTACAATAAGAGTGATATGCACGTGCGACCAATGCGATTCAGCATTTTGTGTACTCCAACTGACAGCTATGATAAAACCCAATTGATGTATTAGCGTGATTAGTCTCGCTTTTAAAACACCTCTATAAACAAGATTGGAAATCTGTATTTATAAACCTTTACTTCTGCATCGACCCGATGACTTCATTGATTTCACACTAAACTGTCCCCCTCACATTTTACAAAAAAATTGCGCCCATGGACATGGGTACAGGCTAATGATGTCATGGGCTCACATTTTTATGACCCGGACCAACCATACCCATCACAACAAACCCGTAAGCCAACCGGTACACCTCCTAAATTCTGGCCCGTACCCGTAGGGTGGAGTGAATTTTTTTAATTGTGCAATGCAAACTTTGGGGTGGTGGAAAAAGTTGGAAACATGGCCGAAACTAACTTTAAAATTGATATTAGCTGGTTGACCCCAAAAACCTGATTGCTACCTCACCCCCAGGGCAGAGATGAGCGGACTGTCTTATTTTGCAATCCAGATCCAATCCAAAATTTTTAAAACTCAGTCCAAGTCCAACCTTAGTCCAAACTTTTTTAAAGTTTGAAGTTCAAATCCAAATAAAGTCAAAAAAATTAACAAAATACAGCTTTTCAACGACAAATATTGCGCAATTATTTTCCATCAAACTCAATCCAAATCCGGTCCTCATCCTAAATTTATGAAATAGTTCACAGTCCAGATCCAATCCCAATCGAACAAAGTTCGTCATAAACCGGATCCAGTCCAATGTTCATATCTGCCCCAGGGTTATGTGGGGGTCAAATTTCATGAATTCGTCATAACTCAACTTCTAGGTGAGATAGAAAACTGATTTCGGTCTCAAAAGATGGGGAAGACACAACTTTCTATGAGTGATAAGAGGAAAAATTTGCCTTGCTTCATTCTAAAAAAGTTATTACTGAAAATCTGGTTGTTACACCATTTCCCCATAAATCGCAAAGGTAATGAACAAACTATAGTTCTATTTACAGCAACATTCAAATTGCGATTTTAAAATTTGGATTTATTTAAAAGGAACATTGTTCTAATCAATCAAGCTTCACCACTAGATATTTATTGCATACAACCGTGCTCTGCCAGTGTCAAGCGAAATTTCTGACCTCTGCGAAATTTCTGACCTATTATTGTTTTTCAGTTATTTTTCTTCTGAAAATAAAGAAATAAAGTCTGGAAATTACTTTTATGATGTGTGTCGAGTAAATTAAAACATTTTGGATAGATGTCAGGTACCCACAACAAGCTATAGCACGGGAATAACTTTAACCATTGAAAATGTTCGGACTTAGTCGTTGACCTCAATCATATTTCTTTTTCTCACTCTTAGGCAAACCCTGACCCGAGACACTTACCTAAACACGAATTCCCAAGCCCTAATAATCAGTTTTATCAGCGTATGTGGTATGTACAATATTACTCTGTGCATGTGTACATGGTGTGAAGTCAGAAATTTCGCTTGACACCGGGTTGAGAATAGCATAGAGCGGCCGTCCTGTATGTTGTGCCAGTTTCCTGATCTTTAACATCGGTTGGCTTTAGGAAGGGCATTCGGCTGTAAAACTTTCTTCCTCAAAAAATCCTCACGAAAGTGGGGTACATCCGGCTACCCTCATTGATGGGGACAGGTTCGGATAAAAATTGGATTACTGCTGCTACACCTTAGAAACAGAAATATTAAAAAATATTTTGACAGTTAGTTAGTAGATATCTAGCATTGTTATTGTTAGAGTTACCACGTATTTTAATATTGTTTTTGTCTATTTTTAGATTTTATATGATATCAACTTGTAGACATAGCTTGCTTTATCAACATGTTGACCAGAGGAAAAAGCACTAATACTAAAGTATTGCATGATATCCATTCGTTTGCCAGTACAAAAATATTTCCACCCAAGAAGTTACCAACTACTGAGGATATCATTTGTCGTGTTCTATCTGAACCAAACTGGCGTACACGACAATTATCTGATGCTGTAGCCATAGAACATGGTACAGACAGCACTGTATATATTGCAATGTATATCCATTGCACCGTTCTACAGTTGCCGAAAAATGTCATTCAATGATGCAAACATGTAGTCTGCTTGAAATATACTCGAAGAAGAAACGTGGTCCTACCTTCCAAAAGCAACTCAGTGATTTCATGGAAACAAGCAGAAGCAGGGCCAGCCTTAAGCTGATGCAACCGATGCAGCTGCATTGGGCCCTGCGCCTCTGGAGGCCCCGCGCCATGGCATTTGGGATACTCCCTGAGCTGGAAAATTCAGCAGAAACTACTTATAAATCTCATTGTTAGCAAGCAATTATCTCGTTTGAACGAACGATGAATTTCCTTTCCACCGAACATTATCAAACGTGCTCAATTTTCATGCTATATAAGGCGTTATATCTGCGCTCCACCATGTCCCACTCTTTTATTAAGGATGGAGCTTGGTTGTTACAAATGTCAGTTAAGACTGCAGTAGCCCTACAGCTATTGCAAACAAAGTATTGATTCAACTCGCAATGAGCAGGTCAAGACGAGTGCCTGTTGCATTGACTTTGACGGCAGTTCTGCCAACGTAACGTTGTTCAGTTCTCGAAAGATCTTTTTGTTTTGGAAAGTTTTTGGTTGGCTGCGGCAGAGTTGTTAGTCGGGCCGGGTTTTCGGGTGAGGACCGAGTTCGGGATTAAGTTTGTCAAAATATTTTCTGCCAATATCGGGCCTGCATACAAATTTTTTTTGCAAACGACAGTTAAGCAATCGAGTTGATCAAATCTTGAATGAAAATGATTAGCCTAATTGTGAATTATTTAGTCATGTTTACTTTGCTACGCTACCGATGCCCCCCAGTTGCGCACATCTTGACTCACTCGGTAAATTTGGCTTTCGGGCCTAAATCCGGCTTTAAACATAAATGTCAGGTTCGGGCTTGTGGTTCCGGGTTCAGGCTTCAAATTGAGGCCCGTTTACAACTCTGGGTTGCGGGTCATCTGCATTTTGACAAAGGCTTGCAGTTTTGCTTCATGGCATAATTTAACATGGATTACGTATTTTAATATTTTGTCAAAATAAAATGAATTCTACGACATTGAAGCAAATGACAAAAGATGAGAGATTGAACTGGTAGCAGCCAAAAATCTCATGCAAATCAGCGCAAAATTTTGTGATGTGTTTGCACTTAATTTCTTTCTTTCCTTTGTCCACAAAATTGTTCCGCGATATTTGTCGGTCGTGTAAGTACAGGGTGACACACAAAAACGGTCATCACCAAAAATCGAATAACTTCCAAAATTTTATTTCGATTGACACAAAACTTCAGCTACATTAGGTCAAGCCTGTGTAGCAGACATCTCCAAAGTTTCAAATCTGTACTACAAAAACTCTTTGTTTCACTGGCGCTCAAAAATGTGTTCCAAATGAGCTCCCCGGCGCTGCAGGCACATTTGGATCCGACGGGCAAAGTTCTCGATGACCCTCCCGCATTCCTCCCTTGAGATCGCACTTATTGCTGCTGTGATCGCTGCCTTCAGGTCAGGGATAGTCTTGGGGTTGTTGCCATACACCCTGTCCTTAAGGTATCCCCACAAATAAAAATCTGGGGTTTAAGTCCGGTGAATGCGGCGACCACAACGGGTCACACCTGTGGCTGATCAGTCTGTCAGAGAAACGCTGCTGTAGCCATGCCAATGAATCGTTTGAGGAGTGGGGGTGGCACCATGCTGCTGGAACCACTGGAGGACCCTGACGACCCCTCTCCGTCGACCAAGTGCTGTCCAGAACTTGCCAAGCACCTGGACATATTGCTCAGTGTTGATTGTCACAGACCGCTCGTTGTCGTCCTCGAACCAGAATGGTCCAATGATGCCATGTTTGGAGATGGCAACCCAAGCAGTGCACTTCACAGAGTGTAATGGCCTTTGAAAACAGTGATCAGGGAGTGTGTTACCCCAGAAGATGTTGTTTTTAGAGTTCACGTGACCTGACAACAGAAAATGTGCCTCGTTCGAAAACCAGACATTTTCAAGAAAGTCTGGCACAGCGTCAATCTTGTCGCAAAACCTCTGGCACATGATCACTCCCTTCCTCATGTCGTCAGGTGTAAGCTCTTGTTTAATCTGTACCCTGTAAGCATACATGTGGAGATCTGCGATCAAAATTCTCCGCACGGACTCCTGGTTGATTCCGAGCTCCTGACTTCGCCGATGCACAGACTTCCTTGGTCTGTGGACAACAGAGTCTCTGACAGCAGCAACGCTGTGTGGTGTTCTTGATGATTTCGGTCGTCCAGAGTGTGATTGTCTGTTAGTTACTTTACGATTGAGGCTATGCACAGTCCCATGGGTTCTGAACTTGTTGACCCATGTAGATCATTGAGTGGACAGGAAATTCACGACATCCGATCCGTTCTTTGAATTGCAATAGACCTGCGTGGATAGACTTCTGCCGAAAATATGCCTCAACTATAAATATCTTTTGCTCAGTAGTCCATGGCATCTCGAAGGTCAAAACCACGAATTCAAAGTCCAGGTTCATGAGTGCAAAGGACACTCAAATCTGCCCTGCAGCTTAACTAGACAAGGCAAAAATTGTGAACGTCACCCAGCATACTCGTCAGTGGCGGATTAAGGGGGGTGCTGGCTGGGCTACAGCCAGGGACCCCCAACATTTAGGGGCCCCCAATCCTTAAGTCGAAAAAAGTGTTATAGGTGAACAATGCACAATACGCTGTAAAAGATACCATCGCCGATTGGAACTGATAAGTAGGCGCTCTGTGCTCACTCATTGAAATTGCTTTGTTGACATAAAAGTAGTTGGTTCTTTGGCGTGTGGTCTGGTCGACTCTCACTAACAAGTTAGTAGCCTACTCCAAGGTCTAAAATTTAAGGTATTCCATCCGCTTGTCTTATTTTGGTTTCCGATGTGCATGCGGTATCCACTTCATTTGAACATCGGTCCTGCAGGCAGCCCCGAAGGAAGTTGTGAATTTGTTAAGTGGTGTCAAGTCTCTCGGAAATAGTGAAAGTAATTAGATTTTAGCTTAGGATAATAAATCATTGTGGTATAAGGCAGGACTGCCAGAATTGGTTGTATACGCCACGTATATATCCTCGTTTACTTCAATGTATTTGTGTGTTCTTTTTACTATGGTGCATGTTTGAAGTCTAGCGCGTTGCGTGTGAGGTGAAGACCTTACATCAGCGTGGTCCAACTATTTCTGACCTGCGGGCCATTCTGCAAAATCGCGACAGCTTGCTGGCTGCTTCCAATAAAATGATGCAACCTATTAAACAACAGATTGATAACAGTAAAAACTAAAAAAGGGAAGATAAGTGAGTGCGTCATTGAAAGTGAGTGGATCATTGAAACAATAGCAAATAGTAATTTATTACAACTCTCTGTCAGTGGGATGCCTGTGACGGAGGCTACTCTGACACTATCGTACAATGTTTCGCCTCCCATTCGATTTCTGTTTTTAGATGTGATTGCTTCATCATAGAAAATTTACTCTCACACATTTTTTGCAGAAGCTCTCCGCAGTCGCCAACACCGTTATTATTGCACATTTTATTAACAGTTGTTATGCTTGTTCTAACTAAAATTACCTATTGCAGGGATGGGGAAGTATTTTGGCTCGCGGGCCACTTTGAGATGGTTGCGCTTAGCGGATAGATAGACAGATTTATTGATTGGTACTGAGTTCATTGCGCCAGACGTGCTGTACTCTTCAAGACAACGAACGCGGGGGCACTGAAAAAACACAGATGTTATCTAGTCAGGTGCCAAGCGGAGGGTTAGCGGCGGGCCGTACCTTCTAATTTGATCGAAAAATAGATACATAAGTAACACAAAATGGAACACAGAAAAGGTAGCATTCTTTGCTCTTGTGCATATGCACTTTATCCAGCGCAAGCAATTCAGTGAGACAACTGTAACCTTACACGCTTTTCAACAAATTTCAGATTTTTCCTGAACGCTTCCACGGGCCACTGAAAACGCTGTGGCGGGCCACATACGGCCCGCGGCCTCTAGGTGGACCACACTGCCTTACACAATACACAATGTCAACTGGTAGTACCAAATCTGGTACTATTTACTTCCAAGATGCAAGTTTGGACATTTTGGTACATACTACTTTTATGTGAATCGCCATTATTTGGTAGAATTCTTGATAGCTGACTTAAAACACAATAAACGCAATAATAAAAAGAAAAATCGGTAGATATCGAGTTACTTAAATCGTTAACTGATAACAAAAATTAAACCATATTAAGCCCGTCTTAGTTCTGTTTACAGTACATTTCGCTGAAGTAACTCTAAGCTTGCCCACGCTAAACTCGATGACTCATTCGATTTTAGTACGTCGTAAGATGTTCTTTTAGTTATTTTGCTGAGTGCCATTTTATATTCTAAGTGCAGTACAAAAATAAAAACAATTCAATAGTGATGATATGTCTTATGAATGAACGTGAAACCATACGTAATAAGTGAAAGTGAGTTTCACAATAGTTATTGATAAGTGAGCGCATGCTTTTGTTCTTACTAATAGTCATGCTGATTTGTCCTTGATTGTGAACAGAAAAATGAAATACTGAATTGCAATGATTTGAGTAGGCCTACAGTTATTATTTTTGCCATATCAATTTCGGACATATAAAACTGGGTTATTACGGTAGATAAGGTGAGGTTAAATTTTGGTTAGGTTAGTGTTATTTTGGTCGGGAATCTGGTATGTAAAGCTAAGTTTTCTACTAATAATTTTTAAAGAAAATTTTGTCTTCCTCAAAAATGTCATTTGGATATATGAATGCAGCGGAACTGCAGTAGCACGACCACCCACTGGACGGCACTCAGTTGGTCATGTTAACGGGGTTGGGGTGGTCGCGTTACACATGCATTCCTGAAGGTTTCATGTATTATCGTGATCACTTCATTTCTACAATTCTTTCCTTTATTGAAAGTTATTTAGCTTTGCGTTACGTGCTGACATAGCCTATCGTTACTGTGCTATAATATCACACAACGGAAAAAGTCGATGTTGTCAGTACAAATTGCAGAAGAGTTTATAGTATGAGTTTGTTACATCACAGTGACACCTACTGCGCTTGCACGCAAGCCTGCATATCTGTATCCACGATGCTTCAGGAAAACGTGATGCAACTGAGCACATTGTTGCTGACAGGTTACCAGTTTCCAGCATAAGGATACCAATGGAATGTGTGGTCGTGTTACGCGGTGTTCGATTACCAGGTTTGTCACAGCTGGACTGTGGCACCGGGGTGGTCGCGATAGTGAAACAAAAAGCAATGCATCAGTATGGGGAACAACCACGTTAAAGTGGTCGTGATTGCGGGGTGGTCGTCCAAGGGGTGTCACTGTATATTCAAAACATTCTATTGGTGTTTGGTGAACATTTATCGAAATGGTTTCAAGTCTCCAGCAAGAAATAGAGACTTGAAATCAATGAGTTTTGTACATATTGTGACGTCCATGTTAGTTGACGATTCGTTCTGTGACGTGGTAATTGTAAAATCTTTGTACATTGCATTTCTAATATTAATAAAGAACAGTTTGCATTCCCAGTCCATCCATTAAGAATAACTATCAAATTTGATTTTTGGGAGCTTTAGGCGGGTTCCCCTTTGTGAAATCTGGTTCTTTCCATGTATTGCGTCATAAAGCAGGTAGCTGATCGTGCGTCCAAACTTTACCAAAAACGAGTCTGCGCTTGTGGTTACCACAAGTGAAATAGGTAATCAGTTCATGTTAGCAATTTTCTCCAAGTCAGTTGCTCTTCGAACGAAAGTGCCGTTTAACAAAAGTGAAGTAATTGCTTTGCAAGTTCAATTCGCTTGGCAGTTCGGTTTGATTGACGGAACTTTGCATTTGCACTCTCCGCTCGGATCACCGTGTTACAAATTTCGGCTTAATTGCGAGTGGTACTGGTATAGCGATACGCTGTCTACTGTCCACGGGGAGGCATTCAGGGGCAATGCCCTAGCATGTTGATTATTGCCGTCTTTTTGATATTCATATAATTATTCTATGAACACAGTGACATCATAACACCACTGTTCAGAGGGGCCCCGCCTAGGTTTTGCATTGGGTCCCGCACTTGATGGGGCCGGCCCTGAGTAGAAGTAACAAACTCTTTGACATATTTTTCCACGATAAAAGTCGTAGAAAAGAACTTGAATTGAATCATCAACTACGTATGTCTGACATTGCCTTTCAATTTTATGAAGACCAAAAAGGAAGGAGAACAGGGAATGTGTAGCTATTGTGGAAAATTTGACCCCATCAGACGTAAGGTTTCAGAAGATGGCTGGACAAAGTATGTCATCTATTCAACAGAGTCAACTTCAAGCTACACCGCAGTTTCAGATACAGAAAGTCAAAGCAGGAATTCATCTCTGAAAACTGCGCTGACAACAGATGAGGTTGATTATTATCCAGCAAAGAAGTGACAAAACTTGATAAGGGTGACATAGGTGAATTTCAACAAAACCGTATGTCGCTTGAGCATCTTTCTTGTGCCTGTGACAAGTTTAATGTGTCAGACCGAGCAGGTGCAGCAATTGCAGCAGGTGTGCTAAAAGACTATGCAATTATTACTGGCACCGATACAAGACATGTAATTGATCGAAGTAACTTGAGAAGGAAGCAAACCAAGCACCGGAAGGTAGTGAGAATAGAAGAACCTGCTCTATTTAGTTTGGTAGATGGTGTGTATGTTGACGGCCGGAAAGATACAACCATGATACTTTTCCAAATCCAAGATGGAAAATACTACAGAAAAATACAATTGGAGGAGCATTACGTCATTGTGGGTGAGCCTGGAGGATTTTATGTTTCCCATGTCTCCCTGGAAAATGGAAAGGGCATTACAATAGCCAACTCTATTGGAAATTCCATAGAAAATACCACTCTTGAAGAAAAACTGGTTATTGCAGGCAACGATGGTACAGCCATAATGACCGGTGCCTATAAAGGAGCAATCCATTTGTTAGAGGAAAGGCTGAATAAACCAATGCAATGGGCAATTTGTCTATTGCTTTTCCATGAACTACCACTGCGGCATGTATTCATTAGTTTGGATGGTGAGACGAAGAGTCTAAATTCCTTTTCTGGACCAACTGGAAAGAGGCTTGGCGGTTGTATCTGAATGGGATGTAGTGAAATTTAAAGCACTATCAAACCAAATTTTTCCAATTCTATCAAATGACGTGGTTGAAGGTCTGAGTACTGATCAGTAGGCTACAATGCATACCACATATGCTGGTCGGTTATTTATGGTGAAGTTGACACCGACTTACAAAGGTTGGAGGTTGGGGAGATATGCCACTCAAGGTGGTTGACCCTTGCCTCTAGAATTTTACGCTGCTACACATCACAAGCCAAGCCGTCTGCAAAACTCATCACCATGTCTCAATATTGCATTCAAGTCTATTTTCCTAGTTGGTTCCAAATCAAATGGAAACACTACATAATGGATGGGGCAAAAAATCTGTGTGCGGTTATTGATCTGTACGCAAATTTCCGAATGCAGAAGTTTGGGACACTTCATTCAAGGTCATCCAAAGGAATGCATTTTTTGCACACCCAGCTGTCAGATGATGACGAAAATGTTCGACGATTGGCTGCAAACAAGATTCTTTCGGTCAGAGGGAAGCTGTCTGGATTTGAAGTACACATAGAGACATGCAAAGATTTTAGTGGAGGATACATTGTTCAATCTGATGATGAAGAAGAGGCAAAGAAAGATGATACTGTTGATGCTGAAATTCGTTGGTTTTATGTACCGCAGATAAATTTGAAGGCCAAGGCTTACTATCAACTTATACACTTGAATGAAGTTAATAATAAAAAGCTCTACGTTTTTTATAGGCTTTAGAGGAATCAGCAAACTGGGCTCTGCTTTCATCTTTTTGCGATGATTCAAACTTGCGCATATCTGTTTTCAAGTAACTTCACTCCACAACCGAAAGAAGCAAGGAATCAATCACAAATTTTTAATAGGAAATTGATTTCACGTAACACTACTCATCGTCAGTCCCAGGGGCGGAGCCAGACATTTTGATTTGGGGGGGCCAATGGAGGGGCTAGTTTTGCAACAAGGGGAGCTGTCAATGGTCTGTGTCTTATAGCTTTAAATAATTTCAATGCAGTGGCATGACGTCACGCGGAAAATTTTGGGGGGGCCACTGGGGGGGCCAGGCAAAATTT
>Ga0210059_1008889_pt1 | contig 15762 bp, 9 predicted proteins | sample Ectturendosymbi2_FD_188042 | JGI IMG/M metagenome (GOLD analysis project Ga0210059, IMG submission 188042) | Ecteinascidia turbinata endosymbiont from Florida, USA - Sample 2 (SPAdes) (version 2) | ecosystem: Host-associated > Tunicates > Ascidians > Unclassified | place: Key West, Florida... | reverse complement strand
ATTCCATTTAGCTTGTCCTCAAGATTTTGTGTGATATCACATAGGACGTTAATCAGATTAGTAGTGTTGTAGAATGAAACCAGTTCTTTCCGTTGTATGTAGTTGAAAGGAGAGCTGGATATTTGGGAAGGCTAACTAGACTTTCGGCTCTGGCCCGCTTTTTCCAGAGATGCCGTAGGGCCCCTCTTTGAGAGTTTCGCACTCAGTTTTTACATTGTTTTGTTTAAAATCTGATGAATCACTATAGTCTAGCTCTAGAACATGGGTGGGCAATTATTTTTGCTCCGGGGCCACTTTGACAAGGCCGCATTTAGCAGAGGGCCGTTGCTTCATATGAGAGCAAAAGCAAGTCTCGGTTTATATCGCAGTTGGAGGAACTTCAGATTTGAAGATTTTCCTGAATGCTTGTGCGGGCCACTGAAAACGCTGTGGCGGGCCACATTCGGCCCGCGGGCCGCTATTTGCCCACCCCTGGTCTAGAACCACATTTAATAAGCTCTGAAATAAGTCATAGGTTTTTCAAAATAAAGCAAAACTTATGGTGCAAATGTGCCAAAAGGGGCCCCTCAATGGGCGTTCGCATGGGGGGTACAACGAAACTTGTTCCCCCTGGAACTTGGGGCTATGAATAAAAAATCTCTGAAAAACCTGAAGTCAGCAGCAAAGTTCCAATTAATTGATTCATTTCTTACAATGACAGTTTATTTGCCGGTATGACACTCACGCTACACATGAGCCATGCTCGCTGCTCTGGTGTCATGGAATGATGAACTTGCATTTCACTCATGTCCGCTCCTTTGCCTTCACAGCGGGTTGCGAAACTTGCGAGCGGATTGTTCTGCTGTTGGTCTTTATTACGGATCAATAGCATGGCCTCAAATCTTCAAAGGTTCACTTCAAGTTACGGTAGTAGGGGATTTGCCGCATGTGACTGTTTGAATGGCTGAATGCAGCCATAAAAAAATAACCTTTTAAAATATCTTGGCAGGTAATGCAGCGAGACAGTTACTGTTGATAGCGGTAAGGCACGAAGTTTATACTGGGTGAACAGTCGTGAATCTGCAGCAATGATTCCACAAGCTTGAAAAACCCACTGTTAGTGTGAGACTGTGAGTGTGACCATTGTGACCGCTTCTTTTCACACGGTAAAAAGTACGTGACCTGTTGGAATACGTCCATGCAGGCTTGTGGGAATACTTCTTAATCATTAAGGTTGAGTTATGGTTTCAGAGTGAGTTACCAGACGTTTGCAGCTCTTGTTTCGAACTGACTCTGACAAGTCTTGCTACGTAAAATAAATTCATAATTTGTGATTTCGCTAAAGACCGTGGCACTGCTTTTTTGAAAAGAATTATTATCGTTATATACCTAGGTATTGCTGCCAATGAAGCGAATTTTTGTGACTCTTGCCATAACATGGGGTATTTTTCTTTGTGGGGAAAAGCGTCTTTTGTGGGAAAAGGGAAAAGCGTTTTGTGAACGTCCATTTGTATTGCATCATCAGCAACCTGAAAAAGATAAGCAAAATGTCGACGTTGCCCCACCCTGGAAAAATTTCTGCGGACACCCATGGCCTCTCAGCATTTTAACGCATAGCTAAAAAACAGTGTAACGTCAAATGACTTCAAACAATTTACATTGTGAAATGGACTTTCACGCGGAAGCAAATTTCCAGACAAATTAACTTGCTTTCAGCAAAAGTATTCTTGTATAGCATGTGCAAAATGTAGGGATCAGTGTTTTGATCTAACGCGAACAAATATAGGGGCCAGTGGCTCCTTTTTAAGACCACATATTGTACACATGAAATATCACAATTGTCCTATTTTTGGGGCCTCTTTATGCGATTTTGTCTCGGTTTCCTAAATTCTAATGCCCACCCTTGGCTGAGAGTCGTACGTGTTGGAATTTCTGTGACTTTTAATGGCAGATATCACAACTAGGAAGCGGAGTCGCAATGTTGCGCTTTCGGAACACTGAAACTATACCCAAAGAGCCATTGCAAATAATTGCAAAAGGTATGCAATAAAGATGATTTTTGATCTACAGAAGGTTTTGATGCATGATGGAGTTCACATACGCTCAAGTACAGTACGACGCCGCCTACTGGAGGCTGGCAGAAAGGCTAAGAAACCAATAAAAAAGCAGCTTTTTACTCAAAAAATGAAAACAAAAAATTAGAATGTACAGAAAAATAAATATTGCACTCTAGAAGACTATGTTATTGCAAGAAAAGTGATTCCAGATATGAGAAGGGAATTTCCTGATGGTGGAGGAAAATTGCAACAGGACCCTGGCCCGTGTCTTTCACCTAAAAAAGTGAAGACGATTTTCAGGAAAGAAAAATTGAGTATGTTGGATTGGCCTGGAAACTCATCAGATCTTAACCCACTGCGAATTTGTTATCAATTTGTTATCAATAACAGAATCTCGGTTACAACACCATCACCAAGCTAATCGAAGCCATTCTTCCAGCGTGGTTTCTGGACATTAAATCAAAGAAAATTGTAAAAAGCTGGTAGAATCCATGCCAAAGCGGGTAACTAATTTCTTGTCCTATTACTGTAGAGTATTAGGTTTATAGAATTATTAAATTTGCTGTGCTAGTGAGAATTGCTATAACCTACTGTTAGTGTTAATATTTCATATATAGTCGTGAAATTCGCAAAGCAACTGTGTTACGTGGATTCTTTGAGATCAACCTTAGACCTTTTAAAATTAACTAATAACACTGGTAAATGGTTATAATTCATTTTCTAATCATAGTACTGGAAAGCTAATGAAGCTCCTAATCAGTTATGATTTATAATTTATTAAGGGGCCCAAAATAGGTCTCGCACCAGCACATTCTTCCTCTCTAGGGCCCTGATTGCATTCGCTGTGTGCTTCAGCGAGATAGTACATTTAAGTTGGATCAAACCAGCTTCATAATTTATAAGCTACGATGCTTTCAGATTGAGTGTTGTTTCAATAAAAAACGTCTCTTGACAGCTACTCTTGTTTGCTCTTTATTCTTTGGCGCCGGTGATAGAATAATTGATTTAATTAAAGAGAAAAGACAACATGATATTGCTTGGGTTATGCATGTAATGCACCGAGTAATTTGTGCTTTACCTTAAAATTTTGGGAAAATCGAACCTTCTGAATATCTTCCTAAATTGACTATTGCGAATAGCTGAAATCCTCGCGTATTTTCTATTGCAGCTAAAGAAGTGCGTTAGGTAATTGTTGTATCTACCGGTAAATAAATACCCTAGGAGTGAATGGAAGAACAAAGTAATGCACTTTTCAGTAGTGACACAGACTATTATAGAACTTCAGTATCGAAAGCACTGCTATCTCTGTTGTTTGCTACGGAAAAGTTTGTTAACGCAGTTGAAGGAGAGGTGGTTTCCAACTTCTGGACTATTCTTAATGTAGCATTTTGATTCGTCGACACACCAGACTAAAACTTTAACTCCACTTTGAAACACAATCAGGCAGTTCATTATATCCAACCATGGAAGCCAGTGTTCCCACAGCAAAACTGTAAAGGCGTCCGGTTTTATCAACCAGCTTCGATTACTTCCTGTGTCGCTTGGAGAAAACGCTTGTACAATGCTCTGTGGTATGGCGCGGTTAACATCTGTTCGAGATGCTGCTAAAACGTTTTGGTGTTGTGCCAGTGCAGTAAAAGCTTCAAAAATGACAAAAAGATTAAGTGGCCTTGTCCCGGCACTATGCTTTGTTCCATGGTAACGTAAATAAACCACCGATACACGAAGCTCACACCGTCACTTTTATTGTTGAACAACCAAATTTTCACTCTCTGAATATCTGCGAAGATAAATGGTACAACCAGCTTGACGCACAAATTCATATTCACAGCATGATCCTCCCCCGCATGCGATAAAATTTTTTTGTTGCCCTTTTGCACTGAACGTTGATGTGTTTTGATTGTCGCGGCCAGCATGTTGGAGTTTTGGTTCTCGTTAGTCGCAGCGTTTCAAATGCGCCCGTTGAGGTTTGGATGCCATCGCTACTGAATGCAAGCTTAGCTTATGCATTCTGCAGTTATGCTGAACCATAAGTCGTGCTGTTTCAAGTTAGATTGGAAACTCCATTTTAAGAGTAGTTGTATTTATCTGATCTATAGTGTAAAACATTGTAGCTTGCGTTGAGCTTTATTAAGTTCATGTAACTTTTGCAGTTAGTTTTGAAGTTGCAGTGAATACTTTCAGTTGAGTAAGACATAATTTCCAGTTTTACGTTCCGCAGTTGGTGTTGTGCTATGTTTCACTACAGTCTTGAGGTTGTTTACTTTCTCTGACCTTGTTTTTGTCTTTCAGCGTTTCACCTGTTAGCATTGCTTGCAGATCTAAGGAATGATGATGCGTAGCATTACGTGAAATCGATTTCCTATTAAAATTTTGTGATTGATTCCTTGCTTGTTTCACCTGTGAAGTGAAGTTAATTGAAAGCAGTAAAGCTTTTGAATTTTTGCAAAGGTCAATGGTCCTCCCTGGCTTGGGTTTTGGAGTAAGCATACGGGAACCCTGCAAATTATGCGCATTTTTTCTTCGAAAAAACTGAGTTATTGGCATGAACGTAAAAATTCACTGAAAATAAAAGACCCATTAGTCCATCCTTGTTGTAAGTGCTTCGACGAACACCAGTATGCTGGAATCAATAAAAAATCATGTAAAAGCCCGTTTTGCCAACTGTAGGGATCACAAAGAAGTAGGTGTCGAAAATTGTCGGGACATTTATACCACACTTTTGAACGACTGTAAAACGTGCAACATTGCAGAATGCAATTTCTTTCGGCGTATTGATAAGGATTGAGTTTTCTATTCGTTGTATTTTGTTACAAGTTTTTCGTTTTACAGATGTTAATTGATTGATTCCTTATCGCAGCACAAAGATACTCTAGGGATGAAACATCATCACCTAGTTCTTTGCAGAAAACTTGACGCAGATTCCATCGTATGTTTTGCACACACTAAATGCTGAATCCTTCAGACTCGAGTCTACACGCATGCCAAAAAGTTTCCATCATAAACCGACCTGAAATGGCACTCAGACTACAGAACAGCAGAAAATGATTTCGTGGATAAACAAGTAAGGGGTGAAGAAACTTTTTATCGCCTAATTGCATTTTAGTCAAAACAACTAAAAACCTCTCTGGTGAAGTCATAGTCTGTTCATATAATAGCGTGTTTATATTTCCTACTGCCTAATTGGTAGAGCTGATTGAGCACCCGCCAGCAAAGCTGATAAGCTGCTGTACCGCTACGGGTCGGGTCATACCGAAAACTTCAAAAACGGTACTTACGGCCTGTAGCCTCGGGTTCGGCATTGATTGGGTAGGTGCAAGGTGCAGAACAAGCGGAGATGGGCGCACGCAGATCACTCGTGACACTCGAAAGGAGTACAAAAGCGAGTATAACGAAAATGAACTGATTATATTTCTTGAACGTATTCTCGATTAAAATCACGAGATCATCAAACAAAAAACAAAATTTATACACTCGATTATAGTTTGTGAGTTAATTTGTGATGATGAAGTGCATTGCAACAGAAGCAGTTCACAAAATCTTGAATTAAATGTGTCTCTATGACAATTGAACAGTTATCTTCAAGATTAGTAAGCCCATTGTATTTACAAACCTTTTACATTGTTTTACAGCATATCTTAGCTCCATGTGTTTTTATGTTTACGCAATGAAGGAACATTTCGAAAATCAAAAGAAGTACTCATGAACAGTACATTAATTACACAACTGCGTGCAGTGTAGTTGTTTTAAGTAAATTGCTTAGCTGACAGAGAACTACAAAACTTCAGTGCATCATAAAATAAATTATTTATATTTCGTACAGTAGGGTTCTTTCACAGGTAAGAATAAACTCGCTAAACCAGCTGGGCATATGATGTTGTTGCAAATTGAACCAAGTTTTTTCGGCTATAGCACCATAATCGATCAACATCACTATGTTAAAATATAAGTGGCTTAACTTAATAATACTGTGAACTCTTCCCTAAATGCTACAAAACGTATCAAAGTGCATTAACTCTGTTAAACCATAACTTGAAAATCAGGCAAATTAACTTTTAGCAAAGTGTCACCAGGTACGCAACCGATTCGGGGTTTTTATAGTCTTGCTAAAATATGACCTGAAAAATTGATCCCTATTATGTATGTCCATTAAACCTACTCTTTGCCGTGCCTCATTGTATGTTTGCATTTTACTTAGCCTACAATTAATTTGATGAACTATGTACACCTCTTTCATTGTGATTGTCATTACTTTACTATACTGTCTGGCTATTTGCTGAAATACGAGAAAGCACAGGCGATATATTGTACATAAATTCAGTAAATTACTCGAACAAACCGCCTTAATTTTATAGGAATTCCAAATATTGAAATATTCATGGAAATTTAGGATGATACAACTTCTTGATTAAACAAATATGAAATCAGGTTGAAACATCTCGAAACAAAAACAATGTTGCTGATAAAATGTCAAAGCTCCCACAGGTGCTCTTAAATCCTACAATTCGTAATGATTTTAGGCAAATCAGATATGTTTCTACACTTGGTCATAAAGTAATAAAAATGAGAAATGCCATCATCGTACACAAGGAAAAGCGCAAAACATTGTGATTAAAGTAAACAGCATTAATAAAGGAAGACAGCTTGGCAAATACAGCTTAATGCTGAACATATGAGAAAGTCCACCGACACCTAATTTTTGCGTTGAGTTGGGCATAAAGTTGGGCCAGGTCAGCTGTATGTACTAAATCGATTTAGGTAAGCATAACTGTGTTTTAGAGTATGTGAGTAATCCCAACGACGAAAAAGTCAGAGCAATTCAAATTCATCAGTTCAGCATGTTGTATAGCCAACTTTTTGGTTAACATTTCATCATTCATAGGACTCTCAAAAACACATATTTTTACGCTTTGGAAGTAGTGGGAAAATGTTTCTTATCCGCTGTAGGACCATGATCATCTTCGCGTTTTAAGCCCAAAGAAGTGACAAAGGCACTCATAAAAAAATTCACTAATGAACCAATAAACCTGTAATTTTCAGATTCCCATCGTTTGCTAAACAATAATGTTGAACGATAGTAGCACCAAAAATGATCTTAAAAACAAAAATATGTAGCAGTAAACTGCTTATTTTTAGCGTAATTCAAACTAGCCATTTCATTGATTTTAAAAAGAATCTAAAATACCGAAAAGTATGCAATTTTTCTCTACAGCTTTGATTGTTACTGATTCTCTTAAAGCAATCTAAATACTTACTTTTGTGATAAAAAAAACAGATCCAGTCAAATTGTGACTAAAGTAACACGAAGGCTAAATGACGGCGTTAGGATCACATATCTTTGCTTCAAAGGAAAGCAAGTGATGCATTGTTCATGTAAAAATAATTGCAGCATCCAGTTCAATGACAGCTTCTTCATTTACAGTACAAATATTTTTGTTTTTTGAAACACGAAATCAGCACCAGCATTGTTTAAACGACCAACTAGTAGCTTTGGATTTATCAGACACAAGAATCAAAGGTCTGTTTCTGTTTTGTAAATCTACACTTAAGTATTTATTTGACACGACATGATGTAAAATGTGGCGGTGGGGAGCTTGGTGAGGCACTTCTAACTTGAAAAACCGCTGATCATTAACAGCTTTGTTGATAACGGCTGGTTCAGATCCTGCTTTCATGAACACACGATGCTGTTTCTTCCTTGTCTGCTTAACAGTGACAAAGAACCACTTGTTGCTGTTGGGTTTTTTTTTGCACCAAAGACACAATAAAACTTAATTTGGTCTTTCCAGAGAAACCAAAGACTTTTTTGGCTATCAACGCCAACATATATCTTTGCGTGTGACCTAACCTTTCTCACCAACCATTTGCTGGGTTTACTATCTATGTGAACCTCAACCATTATCTTGGACAGCACGTTTGTATCCTTAAATAGACCTGTTGTCCAAGCGCTACTACCCACAGCGGAATCGTAGGTGGGAAGTCGATACTCAGGAAAAGCGTGCTCTTCTACTGAAGCATCACGCAGGTGTGATCCATATGTCTTGCCAACTTCCTTTGAACTGGAGTCACCGTCGGGCCTGTTGACATAAAATGCCTTAATATGGCTTGTCCACTGGGGATCGTGAAACAGTTTGACACTCCGATTATCTCTATTTTGTGGAAGTTTCGACCTTCTTGGAAAAGTTAATCCGTTTCGGGAAAATACGTTTCTTACTTGACCACTATTCCACGGACAAATGCACAAAAACAGACAGCATCTTGGATCGCCGGCTTCTTCATCATCCCCGATGTGGTCATTTGAATCCAAGTGGTCTGAGCCGACCGCATTTAACAGAGTTTTTTCTTCAAGATGGCAGTGGTTCATTTTTGTGAAAGGATCAGTAGTTTTTCTCAACTGCCACAAGGAAATTGTATGTTCCGACTTAATGTTAGTCACTAAGGACAACTGGAGTCTGCACAAAGTACCTCAATGTCAAAGTTTAAACTGACGCAATTCATCGGTTTGATTACAAATGTTTGTGCTGAAATGATTATGGGGTGAATTTGCTATGTTGCTGAAAAACATGAGAATATAAAATTCCAGGTTATGTTTATGAAAACAAAATTCAAACTGTTTCTGGTACCACTGGAAAAAACATTACCAAACTTTATCTAGTGAGAATCCCGATCATTGACGCCACCGCAAATGATTTTTATTGATCCAAATCGATTTTTCTGCTAGCAAGACCTTCATTTTTGGAAAAACTGTTTAAAAATGATTGAACCTTTGTGCTTAGCAGCGGCGCAGGCAGAATGAGGCCGAAGAGGCCGTGCCCCCCGAGACAAACTTGCTAAGATTTTTACTGGTATTTTATATCAATTTTCAACTATTAGAAAATATACGGAAAGAACACTCGGACTCAAGACGACGTCAGTGATAGACAGCGTCATTGACTGCCCCCTCCCGAACAAAATTCTTGGCTGCGTTACTGGTGCTTAGATTGCATGGAACTCTGAAGCAGAGTTGTACGCGGGGCTCATTATGAAGCCCGAACCCGGCCCGAGTCCGAACCTGGCCCGAACCGACATTTATTTGTGAAGCCCAATTCAGGTCCGAACGCCAAATTTACCAAGTGGGTTGAGATATGCGCAACTGCTAGGTAACAAAAAACGTAGTGTTCGGGTGTAGCTGCTAGTACACGGTGTATCACACCCAAAATAGCAACTAACTTGTCTAAAACATTGGCTTAAACAAGCACAAACTTCGCTTGTTAGTTAACGATTATGCTGCAGAATATACAGTAATGTTTCTCAAGAAAAAAAGAAACTATCACGAAACTATCCACGATAGCGCTATAGGGATAAAAGAAACTATCTAGGATAGCGCTATAGGCATGGAAAGTCGGTATGTAGGCTTGTTAAAACAAGCCAAGAATCGCGTGAGTGATTGATCTTTTCAATGCAACACCATGGCGTGCTAATTTGCTCACTGCTGTCGCCTTCTCAAAAAGGCTGTGAGAATAATCCCAGCAGAGAACAAATAACGCAGCCGTGTTTGCAAATAGAATTAGTTGAAGAAAAATCACAATCACTTCACACACAGAAGTTACCTCGGTGAGCACAACAAATATACCTCACGAAGGAAAAAAATCGTTACTCTTAGGCCCGAAATCGCCCGAAACATTTTGACAAGCTTGAGCCCGAGCCCAGCCCGACCTGAAAAGTACGGCCCGACTTACAACTCTGCTCTGAAGAGATAGTTGCCTAAACGTTTGAGTACTTCTGTGATCAGGACTGGCCTTAGCAAGTGCGGGGCCCGATTGGAAACACTTTTATGGGGCCCCACTGAGTGACGTGTGCATAAATATTTGATGGGGGCATCGAGTCATAATAATAGAAATCGGTGATGTTAAAGAGCGAGGCCTGGTAGGGCTATCTGGGGGCATGGCCTCCAGTTTCACATCTCCAACAGAGAATTCAACGGACATCTCCGTAACACCCAATAAATCCAAGAGTTGCTACATTCAATACCTCCTGTCTGGCCATGGTACCTTCCGCGGGGTACGGCAGCCAAGTGGCAATGTATTAAATGAAATTAGCCAACACCACTTGATATGATCAGCCAGCAAAGATATAACAGCTTAGCTACAAAACATCAGCAAAACAATCATGACAACAGGACATCACATAAAACTACAGTGCAACCCTTGTATTATAATGCTGCATAATAATGACAGCACCGAATGAAACAGGTAGGTCAGCTCCAAGCAATACAATAAAGGGAGAACACACAAACGAAATCGGCGCACTTCAGGCTATTGTAGCCCAGGGGCTGATCCAGGGGGACGATTGGGGCGTTCGTCTCCCATAAAACCTGCGAAAGTAACTTTATCCACCATGATTTTGTACAATTCGAAAAACAGCATTCGTGATATAATTAGGCTATTTTGTCGTCCACTGTTTTGTCACAGCAGTTTTGTGAAATATACAATATACATCATCTCTCTTGCAGTAACGAAGCCGTTGTGAGACTTGACTACCAAATATTAGTGAAATCGCTCACCCTAACTTTACTCGCTAGATCCATCCTTGTTGTAGCTTGCGACACAAATGTTGCCTTTGCTAAGAGAAACTTATTTTTCGTGCTCATCAGCAAAGTCTTTCAGAATTTTGTCCATGTTTAAGCCTTTGCTAATTTTGGATCCAATGGACAAAAACGCCAAACTATTTAGGCGCTCTTGTTGGATAGAAGATCTCAAAAGAAGTTTTAATTAGTTTGAGCTTAGAAAAACTCCTTCTTCCGGTGCCACAGCTACGGTCATGTAAATCATGAGGGCAATAAATAAATTAGGGAAAGAGGTGTACCGGTTATTGTGTGCGAGAAATTCAAATAATTTCACGGGTTTACGGATCTAAATTGACAGAAATGGTTTAACTTTAAATGTTTCGATTTCCTCACAAAGCACATATGACTGTGCTTGCGACTTTTTAAGGAACCGTTATTTTTGATACTTTTTGAGCAACCGTCATTTTTGTACACCTGTAATATCCATCCATTTGGCATAATTAAAACTGCCAATGTTAAGTTCATCAGACTTGTGCTAGAGGAAAAATGAATATCGCTAAAGACCGATTAAGCAGCACACATTTATTTGCAGTTCCGCAATAAACTTAACTTTCAGAAGACAAGTAGCAGTAACTGCTGAAACAGCAACAACTATAAAACCGTATCTTGAAGCAACGAAACGTGACCTGCCATACGAAACGCTTACAACTAAAACACAAAAACAGTTTAAAACTTAAAACCCTCTCTACATTAAATAGGTGCTAATGAAAAAAACTAGGCTACACATAACCGCTAACAATGACCATTGTTACGATAACAGAACGAATTACGATGATGGTGGGCGTTAAAACGGCGCTTTTCACTTTGATTTTCGTTGGCAACGGGCCCCACGCTTTAAAAATACTATGGGCGCCGGACCGCCACTGCACAAACAGCTTCGATAGAAAATGTAAGTTTGCGTAGGGGTAGAGCGGGGCCCCTTTCGGCGCGGGACCCGATTGGAAGCAATCGGTCCAATCGGCTACAAGGCCCGCCCTGTCTGTGATCTACACCAGGGGTTCTCAAACTTTTGGTGTTATGGAGCCCATGAAGAGATTGACCATAATTTACGGAGTCCCACAATAAATCTATTTTAATATTTTAATAAGTAAACGAATAGCTCGCGGAGCCCCGAGGTTTCTCTCGCGAAGCCCTGGGGCTCCGTACAGAGCACTTTAAGAACCTATGATCTACACCAGTGCTCTTCAATAGTGGTTCCACAAAACATGTGGTGGGTTCCGTGAGGGTTCCTCGTTTTTAGGGGATATAATTTTTTGCTTCAGTGTGTTGATGCGTAACTATGAAATTTTTTAGCTCACTGTGCCGCATTCATACTCCAAGTAGGCCAGTTAGTTATACAGGAGATGGAGTCCAGATAGCAGAACAAGAAATATTGATAGTTGTTGCGTCACTTGTTCATTGTTGTGTAATTAAGAACGTTATTGTTGCATCACAGTTATCCGATGTTGCCGATGTACAGTTCACAGTAGCGTGGACTGAGGGAGTAGAAAGCAGAGGTGGCCGGAGTCACTTTTTCAGACGCCGAATCCGCTCCTGTTCCAAAATTTTTGAATCCGGGTCCGGCAATTTTTTTAATTTGAGAATCCGACTCCTGGTCAGACTCCGGCTACAATCATCGATCCAACCGTTGTTTACCTATGTTTTTACTTAAGAAATGACCACACAGACTCCCGCTACTGCCGAAATTGACAAGTGACTCCGGATCCGGGTCCAGTTTTTCCCAAATTTTTTACTCTGGGTCCGAAAGAAAAACGCAGAATCCTGCCGGAATCGACTCCGGCACTCCGGATCCGGTCCCACCTCTGGTAGAAAGTAGACTCAGCCAGCTGAGTCTAGTAGAGCCGTGGTTCTCAAACTGTGTGTCGCGACGCCCTGGTGCGTAGTTTTAGTTTTCCAAGTATGTCGCACAAAAGTAAACTCAGTGCAGTTTTATTCATTAAACTAATAACAGTAAAATTCAGTGCAGTTTTATAATTTTACCTAAGAATATTGTTCAAGTGCGATCATGCTAAGAGTAGATAGCCTACTTAGTATCACATGACCACGAAACTGCAGTTGTTGCTGAGTAAACAATATATTTACTGGCAAACGCATCGCACAATTTTAGTTTTCTTTGCATCAGACAAATAAAGGCTAGAAAAAAGTAGTCTGTTATAAAAGTGACGAACTTGCTGATTGCTTAGGTTAGAGCGAATTTTTATTTAAATTGGCTTACTTGTGTGATATCTTTGCTACACTGAATGAACTCAATATTTCTATGCAAGGGCCGGATAAAAATATTCTTGACGCATCAGATAAAATTACGGCGTTCGTTAAAAAGCTATCGTTGTGGAAGGAAGATATAACAAACGTGTCTGAAAGTTCTCACTGCTTTACTTTTATTTGAACAAATGTACAAATAAAACAAAATATCAGGGTTGTTTTTTTCGTGCTTTCATCAATTACATACAGAAAACTTTGACAACATGTGTCTCTATTAACATAACATCTTATTTCTGGTGCGTCACAAGTCGAGCAAACTTTTCCAAAAGCGTCGCAACGAAAAAAGCTTGAGAACTACTGTAGTGGAGAGTAGACTGAGTCACAGACTAGAGCTGCAGTTCAAAATTGTGAGAATAAACTAAAAACAATGTGAAACCCAACTTTTTACTATGCAGTCAAGCCAGGTGAAGCAAAATAGCATATTTTCTTATGCGAAGCGAAATAATAACAACAGCGAATGTGTGGACGGTAATGAGCAATGTAGTTCAAATGTAAAAGAGGCACCTAATCCGAAGCGGACCACATGTCGTTCAATTGCCAAGGTTACAAATGGGACGACGCATATTTCAGATAGACTTGGACAACTAAACACTTCTAGTTTTCTAATTTGACGAACTAAAGCGAATTGACAGTAATTCTAATTTTAATCTAATTTACTGAAAGCCTTAGTACTCTAATTTTAGTTCTAATCTAATTTCCGATTTTGCAAAAAATGCTAATTTGTCCAACGTTATTTTTAAAGATGAAGCGAGAATGCCCCCTCGTGCAAAGAAAGTGCAACAAAATGGTCACAAGTGCTATGCCGGCATTCCATCACTCTTAAAAACAAAAACAGTAAAAACCCGATCAATTTCTTTCTCAGCACTCTCGGCGCCGAAGCAGAACCGTCGCCAGAAAGTTTTCAATAGGGTGTCTTTGCGTTTCTGCGGGGGGGCTTGACATTCTAAAAATCAACAAAAACTTCACTGATTTATAGTGTTTCATATATCGATTTGGGGTCTTGGAGCTTTATTTGGGGCGACTAAGCCCACCAAAGCCCCCTGTGGCGACGGGACTGCGCCGAAGGTGTTAACAGTTGCAGTACAACCTATGTGATCATATCAGTGATTATTATTACGTCACATTGCCTATCCACTCACACGCAGAAGTCAAAATAGTCACCAGTTACTTGCGACAGTCAGTCAGCTGTGATGTTTTAGGGCAGAGGACTCCAAACTACGGCCCGCGAAAGATTTTGTCAATAATGAAAAATTTTTTTACGAAAAACTTGTTGATTTGGTAGAATGTAACATATCCCGAAACAATCACACTGCTTAAAATGGCCAGCCCTTCTAAAAGCTTATGTGACCCTCAGACAAAAATGTTTGGAGGCACCTGTTTTAGGGTATTTGAAAAGCGAACTTCCTTTCCCTTATCTGAAGGCTGCTGCTCGAGAACTCCTGGGTATGACAGCGACATCGGCTTCGTCGGAATGAGTACTTAGCCATGCAGTAGAATGAATCCACACTTGGACATGAATTGAACTTGGACTAAAGTCGCTTTGATTTGTGTAAATGTGTTTCTAATTCGAATTTTAGCGCAGTTTCTGCTCAGGTTTTCGAAATTCCGCTAATTTTAATTCTAATCTAATATGCGAAAGCTGAGTTAGCTCTAATTTTCTAATCTAATTTAGAAAGCCTAAAAAGTTCTATTTGTCCAAGTCTGATTTCAGATACGGGTTCTTTTTGCCGGATGACCAAATTCTGAATGTAGCAGCTAAATTCCAAAAATGCAATAACAACCGAGTCGTTAAATTTCTACCTTTTTAACTTCTGTAATAACTGTTTATTTGTTGAAGTGTCTAATAACGAACTATTCGATTTTCTTACAAGTCATTCGTGTTTTTCAAATTTTTGTTATTCAGGGTTCCATGACAAACGCGAAAGTATATCAGGGTTTCCGCGATGACAAAAAGGTTGAAGAGCACTGATCTACACTCAAGGCCTCTAAGTTGTGACCTTGTTGAAACTTCTTACTTGGAAGAAAACTGTTATAGCAAACTTTACATTTTCGACAGTGGTAATTAAAAAAATTGCAAGAACTAGCATTACAATGATATATGAGGCCAAGTGACAAACAGCAAGCAGAGATTTTGTTGTTTACCTGTGCAAACTGCGAATTTGACAACTGGAGCTTGTGGGGTGTATGAACAATGTTTTAGCAAAGCAACTACGTGATTTACGAATCGATCTCATGTTCTGAAAATCAAGACAAGGGATTTTTAAGAAACAGCTTTGGATTACCACGAATAGAAGCCTCTTAAAGTGGCCACAAATTGACAAAGCAAGCAAGGTTAATTTGAGAGCTTATCTTACCAACCAGGGCATAACGAGGGGGGACAAAGGGCCATAATTCCCCGGGCATCGAATCACTGCGGGGGGGGCCGAAAAGTCCCAACAATGTCACAAGCACAGTAGAATTTGTCTAATTCGCCATCGTTTGATTCGTCAATTTGTTACTTTTTCGTCGGTGTCGGCAGAATTCCTATCTTTTGTGTACATTTCTGTTCGTCTACTTCGCCATCATCTAATTCGTCAATTTGTTCAATTCGTCACCTCCAGAGCCGGCACAAGCACGTGCGGGGCCCAATGCAAGACCTGGACGCGTGGCCCAATGCAAGATATAGGCCCTGGGCGCCTCTGAGCAGTGTTTTTTATGACGTCATCGTGTTCAGTCAACCGTGTTACGATCGTGGTAGAGCGCAGATATACAGTAAAGCACTAACACGAGAATTGAGCACGTTTGCTAACGTTCGAGAGGAAATTCGCTAGTTCTGACGAGAGCATTCTTTGTTAACAATGAAACTTACATGGCGTTTCT
>Ga0210059_1008888_pt1 | contig 15762 bp, 11 predicted proteins | sample Ectturendosymbi2_FD_188042 | JGI IMG/M metagenome (GOLD analysis project Ga0210059, IMG submission 188042) | Ecteinascidia turbinata endosymbiont from Florida, USA - Sample 2 (SPAdes) (version 2) | ecosystem: Host-associated > Tunicates > Ascidians > Unclassified | place: Key West, Florida... | reverse complement strand
CGACTCCTCGACTCCGACTCCTCGACTCCGACTCCTCGACTCCGACTCCTCGACTCCGACTCCTCGACTCCGACTCCGACTCCACAGCCCTGCATGTGCGTGCCACTTAATCGTTTTTATTAGCGAGGAAAGTTTGTAGACGGCTAGAAGCTATTAGAACCTATTAAATTATCGGTCGGGTATTTCACTTGTATATTATTTGATATTGTGACGAAAAAACGATATCACTTATTGTTTTCCTGAAAGTCGGTCAGGTGTCAGAATCTAGTGAACACAAGGCCAAGCCAGTAGCTACGTAGAACGCATTAGCTTACGTCTCTACTCGTTGCTGGAAGTTTTTGTGTCTTGCCTTACTCAGATTTGCATAGGTCGCATATGAGTAGCATTGTTAAGTAGGGCTACCATACGTTCTCTTTTTGAAGCACATGACCACTTTTTTCACGAGAAATGAAATAATCTCTGAGGACATTCAAAAATGTCAAAATAGTCCCGTTTTTACTTTTCTTATTTTAAATTGCTATAATCAGAGGCATAACTAAAGGTTTGAGCCAGGGTGATAAACTTAGATAAAAGGGGCCCACTAGCCACTGTTCGGGACGGGGTCCACTAGCCAACACCCAGAAATAAACTTGAGCAATGATGGTGAATCGGGATGTGGATGGCTAAACTAAAACCCTAAATCACAGGAAAATAATTCCAAAAACACACAAAACAACAGCCTACTGAAAACCAAAAGAATGATAACACCGAAATATAAGTTAAGTTGGACGCCCGTTTTTACATTTAGCTTGCCATGGGGGCAATTCTCCCCTCTGCCCCCCGTCAGTAACGCCACTGTCTGTGGTATAGTATATTTTATTTCCATACAGTAACCTATCCCTACTCAACTGCAACAAGATACGAGCTGGTGGCGTAGCTTAGTTCATGGGAGGGCCTGCAAGTTATCTAATCAATTTATGTTTTCGTTGAGTTAATTCTCGGCTGGAAAGGCGGGAATGCTTTCATATCAATCTTTACATAACAGTGGTAAATCGTTTTTTAATATCTCAATCACTTTGGCATTAGAGACTTGCGACCCCATCATAGGTACTGTACTAGCTTCACTGATGAACCGTGATACGATGATCAGTGTATTGTACATAGCTTAGTGTAGCATGTAGCACTTTCTAGCAATTATAGCCATAAGCGCAATTTTGTTGTAAAATGTGGGGGACAGCGTGGTGTGAAACCAATATATTACGAAACCTAAAGAAAAAAATGCGGAGGAACATGGTATATTATATCCCCACTGTCTGAAAAAGTGGGGGGACGCGTCTCCCACCTAACTGCGCCCATGATTGTGGCTAATTAGTAATGCTAAAAAAATGAAGAAATTCGTCAGAAGTAACCATTTTTGTGAAAAGGACTAAATGGTTTTGAAGCTGAGTAGATTACGTGTGGTTGCATTTACAAAGTTCGCAAAAGAGAGTGAAAAGACTATTGTGACTTTGTGGATATTGAGTACCAAGAACTTCTATCTCACAGCCTAACCAGGTGGCTATCATTTTATCCTTGCGTGCCAAAGATGCTTCAAATGCACCTAGCTTCACATTCATACTTCATGTCCATCGACAAGACAGGTGTTGTTCTGAAACGTTTTTTTGGAAATTCTCAGAGCGAGCTCTGTATAAGACGTTAAGACATTTGCAATCATTTCTGGTTGCTTTTAACGAGCAAGTTCAGAATATTGAGAAGCCCAAAGCATCATCTGTTGAGGTTGTATCGTGTTTCGCCACTGTGAAGGCAAGGATTCAATAGAGATAATAAGATGTACATATTAAGCCAAGTTAAACCAACACTAAGAAAACTCAGAGAATGAGAGAAAGCAAGGTTCGTGACTGTGATTCCTTTATGTCATATGTATCTGTATTGTACAAGTCTTGTGTTGCACATCTGGCTAAACGAACCATTTTATTTGTTGAATTTAAATGCTTTGACTAGATTCCTCCGTTTGCAAACAACTGAAAGGGAAAATGTTGAATCATGTTCGTAGTATCTGCTTGAGAGAAACATTTCTATTGATGAAGCTAAACTCTTAGACCAGTGGTTCCCAACCTGTCTAGGCTTGCGGCACCCTGCAGAATAGAATTATATTTTGCGGCACCCAGTGGCGAACCCATACAATTTTGCTTCAAGGTTTGACGACAGTTTGAAAATGTATTTTTAATAGTATATTAAAAAACGCATTAGCTCGCGGCACCCCTGGGTATTGTAAATGGCACCCTAGGGTGCCGCGGAACCCCGGTTGGGAACCACTGTCTTAGACCAATACAAAAATTTGTTTGAGTTCGTGCAAAAAGAGCATCAAACAAATGCAATTTATTGTAAAATGATGGAACATGAAAGATGGGCAAAATATTTTGCAGCTTCCAATACCATTGAATGCTTCAGCGAACTGATAAAGACCGCACAGTTTTACTTCAGCGTTATGGTTCATTATGCTAATGTGTAACGATTTTTTCCTTGATGCAGCCACAAACCTAAAAAAAGAGAAATCTCTCTGATTGAATCACTTTCTACTGTATTAATGCTGGTGTGCAATTTAAAACATCTTTCATGCAATTAGTTTCATAATATTGTTAAAGACGATTTTACAGTTTAAAGAAATTTGACGAAACTGCAACATATCCATGAGCTAAATAGGACAAGTAACTAAGGATTTTGTTTTGTGTGCTTTGACTGAAACATCGTCCACACTGGATGTCTTACTTCAGTGCTTAGAATTTATCAATAGGCCTAATTGTTATTTGACTTGTTAAGTGTAGATGTTACACTCAAGTAAGTGACAGTCGTAAGTTGTCCTCTCTTTTTGGGATGAAAATGTGGCAGCTTTATTGAGCCAAATAATAAATAAACATGGACAGAAGAGGATCGTCATCTTAACAAGTGTAGAGCTTATCCAAGTGGTTCTAAAAATCTCAAACATCAAAAGAGGAACAAATGAGAAAGGAAGAAGTTGTAGCCAAATCAACAAAAATTCAAGTGACTCTTTTACAGTGGCAGTGAAGTTCAGCGAGAAATTTCTGTGGAACCTGTAAGAGGACAGAAAATCGAAGAACATGTTGTGACAGACGTAGATCTACAGTACGTAACGATGAAAATAGACCTAGTTTAATAACCAGCAGTGCAGTAGCAGAACAACGTCAAGGTGTGTCATCGAAAAACACGACAGATGAAATGGCTGACGCTATCACTGCAGGCAACGATATCGGTCTCTGGCCAGCCAATATACCGGAAAAAATACGGGAATACTGGTTGAAATATGGAACAGATTCTTTTTGACACTGTGATGAAAAGCCATTTTTAAAACATGACGTTCCACAACACAGAAAAAACAGAAGCTTGTCACGGAAATGTACCACAAGTCTTATTCGTCGCCAGAACCACAATAGCGAAGTAGTTCACAGAAGCTGGCTTTGTTTCGCTCCTTCACAAACTTGTGTTAAATGTTTAACTTGTAGACTGATGTGCGCTGATACCACTAATGTGCGTATTTCCTCATTAGAAAATGAATTTTCGACTGGAAGCACGCTCTTGAGCGCCTGAGGAGCCACGAACATTCAATGAACATATAGATGCTACGATTACATTTCGTCGCAGATGTAATTCATCACTAGGGCAACCAATTTTTTGACCTAAAAACTTAAAATTTTGACTTTATAATTTACAAATTTTGACTTTATTTTGACGTATAAATTTTCAGCGTTTGCAACTGCAAAATAATTCAGCCTTAGGTGTTGAGGTTAATCCAGAAATGTATTCATGCACTCTAAGCTTCGAAATTAAAAAAACTGGTTGTAAGTGCATAAATAACTACACTAGAGTCAACCTGAGAACATCATAAAGCTGAGATACTATATGCATAATCATGGCCGTAGTCAGGGTCAAATTTTTTCCGAGGCGAATACGTTAATTACGTGCCCGGTTGGCTATGTTCTTAAATGTAATTTATGGAGACTGAACGTCCTGCTCTTATTTAATCTAGGCTGGTAGTATCTCTGGTCATTGTAACACAATGTAACTGCAGTGCCACTCTTTTTAAAGCAGCCACACAATATAATATGATTTGATGTAGCGTTGCAAAAATGTTTTGTGGCAGCATTACAGAAAGTTTACCGAGGAAAGTGCCTCATTTGCCTTAATGTAGCTACGGCCTAGATAATGGATTGAGTATTTACCAAAACAAGTACCGTAAGATCACATATCTCGCCTACCATGCCTATCCTACGTAATATTCAACCGTCCAGTAGTGGGCAAAACAACATTATTATGTCAGAAATCGCAATAAAGCCACTATTATTACAGAATTGCAACTAAACTTGCAAAAGCATATCAATATATGTTGTTGTAGTTTCAGTAAAATATCGATATTTAAAAGAAAAAACTGGGCTGCAAAAAAAAGTTTGACCTAACGATAAATTTTGACCTAATGATAAATGTTGACTTTTTTTGACCTAATAACTTGGGATACCCTCATGGTATGAGTGTGAAATTTGGTTTGTGGACGTTTCATAAACTAGAAACGACAGAAAAATTTTGACTTTATTGACTTTTGGTTGCCCTATTTATCACTATGAAGTATTGATATAGAACTAGCCAGTCAGGTCAATCAACGCGAACAATATCGGATATCGCCTCTGTCTGCAACGTTTGGTTTCTGTCGCAAAATTTATTGCTGAGCGAGGAGTGGCGTTTACGTTTAGAGATGATGAAAACGTTGGATAGTCCAGAAAATTTTCAAATAATTTTCAGAACTTTTTTCAAGCAAATATTAAAAAAAAGAAGATGCGATGCTTCTGGTGACCAGTGTTGCAACAGTTTCACAAATCGCTAATCATTGTTAAATACCATGTTACATCATAAAGTTTTGTTACAGTTGAGTTAACAAATATGACGTCACAATATTACGTCACAAATGTTAATGATATGTGGAAATACTAGTGACTTCATCGATCATCCCCTACCTGAATATTTTGTATCCGCACATTGGGCCTCCCACCACGCCTGGGTCCCAGGCCCCCCACCATGTAAATCCGGCGCTGGTCAGGATACAGTGGTGTGTTTAAGAGAAGGTAAGCGAGGCACTCGCCTCGGGCCCCCATTTGTAATGTGTAAAGTTCCTTGCTTTCAAAGGGGGCCAACAGCAACTGTAATGCATAAGCACTTTTCTTTCAAAGGGCGGCTGATACGACTCTGTAGATCATAGACCCTGATTCTTGGCTGCAAAATGATTTTTTATGATTCATAGTCAAAAACTTAAAGTAGTATTTCCGGCTTGGTTGAAAATCGGAAGCAATATATTTCAGTTTTGATCGTTATTTACGGGATCATTACTTTAAATGCACACCAACCTAAGTACAGCGAGACCTGAAACACAGTAACAGCAGGTCAATTTAAAAATAAATTATGATTGGTTGTCAATCAAATGAATTACCACAACAATTACAGCAATTCCTCAAGCAGTAAATCATAAAATCCTATTCAGACATATTATCTCGATATCTGAGCTGTAATTTCCTAAGTTTTGGTATTTAATTTGATGAATTTTGTAATATTTATAGTCACAGCTGGTATTTTAAAAAATGGCAAGTTTTTGGCATTAAAAAATATTGCCAAGAAAAATTGGCAAAGTTTTTGGAAAACAGTGATTTTGGCAATATTTGCCTAATTTGGCACCATCTGGCAACACTGGCATCACGTTGTCCTGAAGCATCGTGGATACAGGGACGCATAGTACGTGCCAATGTGACGTAACAAACTCATACTGCATTCTGAAATTTGTACTGCCGACATCGACTTATTCCGTTGTGTGATTTTATGGTACAGTAACGATAGGCTATGGCAGCACGGAAGACAAAGCTAAATAACTTTCAACCAAGGAAAGAAATGTAGAAATGAAGTGATCGCGATGATACATGAAACCCTTTAGAAATGCAAGTGTGACGCGACCATCCAGCGCCGCTAACACGATTAATTGGATGCAGTCCAGTGGGTGGGCGTGCTAGCGAGTTCCACTGTTTAGCGAATATAAATCCAAATGACATTTTTAAGGTAGATAAAATTTTTGTTAAAAATTATTTTCAGAAAAATCACCATACCAGATCCCCGACCAAAGTAACACTAACCTAACCTTAAAACTCACCTAACCAAAATTTAACCTGACCTTACCTACCATAATAGCCCAGTTTGATATGCCCTAAATTGATATGATAAAAATAATAATTGTACTCATTGCAATTCAGTATTTCATTTTTCTGTTCACAATCAAGGACAAATCAGAAAGACCGTTTAGTAAGAACAAGAGCATGCACTCACTTATGAATAACTGATGTGAAACTCACTTTCACTTATTATGTATGGTTTTACGTTCATTCATAAGACATAACACTACTGAATTGTTTTTATTTTTCTACTGCACTTAGAATATAAAATGGCACTCAACAAAATTCTTAACTAAAAGCACATCTCACGACTTACTGAAGTCGAAAATCGAATGAGTCATTGAGTTTAGCGTGAGCAAGCTTAGAGTTACTTGAACGAAATGTAAACAGAACTACGACGTGCTTGATACGGTTTAATTCTTGTTATCAGTTAACGTTTTAAGTAACTCGATATCTGCCGACTTTTCTTTTTCTTATTGCGTTTATTCTGTTTTAAGTCAGTTATCAAGAACTGTACCAAATAGTGACGATTCACATAAAAGTAGTATGTACCAAAATGTCCAAACTTGCCATCTTGGAAGTAAACAGTACTGGAATTGGTATTAAACTACCAGTTGACATTGTTTATTGTGTAAGGTCTAGGCCGAAATCCGAGTTCTTGAGCTCTTGATTGACTTTCTGGCATATCTGGAGCCAAGATTAAGGCTCAAAAACCTAATTTTCGACAAAAATGAAAAAGTTACACAGAAGGTATGATTGACCCTCTCAGGGCAAATTTTGTTCAGCCATAACTCGGCAGCAGATTGAGCTAGAGAGCTGTTCAAACCCTCTAACGACTAGTGAAATCGTGTAGTTGAGAATCAAAATAAATTTTAAAGTTTTGGGTATGGGGTTTTTGGTCGATGACGTCATGATTGGGACATGTTTTGCGGTTCTTTTGATGACGTCATCGGCCGATTTAATGAGTCGATTTTGTGGCTCAAAGTTTTATTGGAAAGCAAGGGCTATAATACGAGTCTTCAGAGCCCTTGATTGACTTTCTAGCATTTCTGGTTGAAAAGTTATGCCAAAAAAGTTCGAAATATATTAGGAATTCTCACAGGAAGTTGCGGGGATTTCCCTAATTAATTTCCGGAAGTTTGGCTATAATTGTGGAACCAGAAACGCCAGAAAGTCCATCAAACCATCTGGTCTAAAGACTCGTATATAGCCTAGAATCCAATAAAATTTTGAGCCACAAAATCGGCTCGTTTGATCAGCTCCCAGGGGATGATGACGTCATTGTAACGTAAACAGGATGTGCATAAGCATACTCCCATCATGTAAACATAAACAAAAAAACGACATCCGAAACTAAAATATTTTTTTTATTACTAACTACAACACTTCACCAGTCTTTACAGGGTTTGAACATCTCTCTAGCTAAATTTGTTGGCGAGTTATGGCCAGTTATGGCCATGGTAATAATGTACCTGAGGTCAGCATTTGTGGGAGTAGAATTTTTACCAGTTTTTGGTTTTTGAGCCATAATTGTGGTTCCAGATATGCTAGAAAGCCAATCAACTGTTCTAAAGACTCGGATGATAGCTTAGATTCCAAAAATACATGAGCGAAAATAATGGCCCGTTTGGTTGGCGCCCAGGGCCAGGTAAACTCGGCCAAAAAAACGCAAACTCCCCCACTTGTGACGTCACCCACAGAGAACCCCAAACCCAAAACCTAAAAAATTTTTTTCAATCGACTTCCCGAATCCGTAGAGGGTGTGAAAGCTATGTAGCTCTATAGCGTCTGACGAGTTATGGCCAAAAAAGTACCGGCCACTTAGTGGCCGGCGCGGGCGTTAATTAAGACCTGGCAATAACACTCGTTCCTCATAGATATTGCGTAGTAAGGGGGGCATGGGGCCCCAGGGCCTCGGGCGGCACTTTCTAGGGGGCGGCACTCTAATAAAAAATTAATTTTTGAAGGAGTTTAAAGCAGTCCTTTCGCCACGGGGGGCTTTCAGGGGCTTAGGCCCCCAAACAAAGCTCTAAGCCCCCCCAAATTGAAAAATGAAACACTATAAATAAGTGAAGCTTTATCAAACTTTCAGATTGTCAAGATCCCTGCACAAACGTAAAGCTCCCCAGTTGAAGACTTTCTAGCGACGGTTCTGGTTTGAAGGTTTCAGCTCTTCTTTCTTATTTTTAAATACAGTTTTAAAAGTTCTAGCTCTTTTCAGTTTTTGTGTTTAGAAGCCCTAGACTGGTAGACTAGTCTAAAAAAACAAGACATGTGGCTGTATAGAGAGCAAATTGATAAAATGTTTACTCAAAAGTCTGGGTCAAATCCAATATGCTAAAGTACCCCAGTGTTTGTCTTAAAATCAGTTTTTTTTAACACACTTACTTGGGCGGAAATTGTGCCCCAGGCCCTACACCTTCCTCCTCAGCCAAAGCCATTTCCCCGATCCCAGTTAAAAGTCCTTTGAATAAAGGAAAGCGATGACATTTGTCCGCAGACTAGCAAACATTACTGCTCCGGTTGTTCGCGGTTTATATTGCTCCTCCTTTCAAAATCTGGTAAAAAAGCCCTGCATGAAATCACGGTATATAGTCAAGGTTAGCTTAACATGGGCGCATTGTGGTGGGGGACACGGGGGACGTGTCCCCCCACTTTTTCAGGCGAGGGGACATAATATGCCATGTCCCACTCACTTTTTTCTCTTTAGGTTTTGTATTTGGAGAGGTTTCAAAAATAAAGTGTTGTTTGTCACGTTTTGTGTGAAGAGCTTTTCATGTTAGATGATAGGCCACACATATAGGCAGGACTACCATACCGTCTTTATTTCTAATATTTGTCCTTATTTTGCAGTACTACGTCTTAGAAAACCTTGCTGTCCTTATTTCTAGAAATGTCCTTATTTCGGACGTGCATCCTTATTTTTTCTTATTTTCTGCAGCACAACAATTTTAAATAAGTAACATCTGATAGACATGCAGACCAATGCTATCTCACCGTAAACATTTTGTAATCAAGGTTTTGTGAAGTCATAAAAGTAGTATAATCTTGCTGCACAGAGACGTAACGCATTATCAAGCATTCTTAGCACGTAAGATGTCTACTCTGGTTAGGATTTTTAGGAAAGCTGGTTTTTAGTGAAGGTGTAGCATTTAATTGAAAAAACGTTTTCCGTGACGATTACAAGAAGTTCAGAATAAGATAGTGCTGAACTAAATGGTTCCTGGAAATAAATAGGCAAACATGTGATCTGACGTTAGTCGTGCAAACAGACGACATTTTTCTTTTTAGGTAATAAAATTACCTCAGCCGTCCTTATTTTTGGTTCTTGATAGGTGGTAGCCCTGCATATAGGCAAGTTAATGTTGAAACAGAGTTTGGTGTGGTATCACTGATCCTGTTAGTTTATAATTTTTTGCTTCGATAAAATAATTTTTAGCATTTTTCAAGTTTCTAGAGACCGTGAAAGATGTTTAACTGCTTCTGTCCGACATTTTACCCTGTGTGGCATGCTGTTAGAAAGGTTATTTGCTTGCAACAGTGAGAGTATTACAGCTGCACGTGTAAGAGATCACAGCACAGCCATGATTTGTTCCGTGCAGAAATGTAACTGGCTTTGCTGTAACGTTGGTTGTCACGTATTCAGAAGCAGATAGCGTGTAGTTTAATGATGCTAGCGTATATAATGTTAGAAACTTAGATTATCAGGCAAACCTCTGCGAAGCTTTTGCCGAAGACAAAAAGCAGCACTACTGTGGAGACTTCGTTTGGGGATGGGAAGTTTAGCAAAAGACTGTTTTCAAACATTAGTGAACAGGATTTCAATCAAAACGTTGGAGAAGTTGCCTACATGATTTACCTAGCTGCATATTGACCTGTAGCTCAAAACTTAGGGACTTGACTCGGAAATAAGGATGAAATATACATTCATCCTAACTTCTTGTAATGTCGCAACAGTGATGACCAACAAATCCAAAAGATATATTTCCCTTGACTCTTACACTTTGTGCTTGTGCTGAATGCATTGGTTCGTAAGTCATCTGAGATACTTGAGTTCAACCAAATTACCACAATGCAGCAATGTTTTCATCCAAGTGCGCAGCATTTGCTTTGCAGATACATCACACGTAGTTTTGTTGCGCATTCTTTTCGTGTTAAAGGTGCAACTTGGTACTTTTTTGCCAATTCACCGTTGTGCATTTTGACTTAATCTCAAATATATTTTTGTGTCGTTATGCAAGTAGAACTCTTAGAATGAAGTTTTGACATGGTGCAGAGTTATAAGTCTGGCCGGGCCGGGTCCGGGCTTAAGTTTGTTAAAATATTTCGGGCCAATTTCGGGCCTCCATACAAAGCTTTCTTACAACATTAAGAACAACGACTTTTTTCTTTCGTGATGTAGATTTGTTGTGCTCACCGCAGTAACTTCTGTGAGTGAAGTGATTGCGATTTTTCTTCAGCTATTTATGTTTGCAAACACAGCTACGTTCTTTTATTCTCTGCTGGGAGTAGTCTCACACACGCGATGGCGTTGCGCCGAAAAGATCAATCATTCACGCTATTCTTGGCTTGTATTAAAAAGCCTAAAAGCCGGCTTTTCGTATCTATAGAGCTATCCTAGAAAATTTCTTTTATGCCTGTAGCGCCATCATAGATATTTTCGTGATTATTTCCTTTTTTCTCGAGAAACATTATATTCCGCAGTATTATCGATGACTAACATGCTACGTTTGTGCCAGATTATGCCAATGTTTTAGTCAAGGTGGTTGTTATTTTCGGTGTGATAAACCGTGTACCTGTCCTGCAGCTATACCCGCACACTACGCATTTTGTTTCTGCGCAGTTGCGCATATCTTGGCTCCCTCGCTAAATTTGACTTGCATGCCTAAATCGGGCTTCAAAAATACATATCGGGCTCGAGCCGGATTCGTTCTTGTGATTTCGGGCTCGGGCCGGGTTCAGGCTTCATAATGAGGCCCTTTTACGACTCTGTGTGGGTATGTAGGCAGGGGCCAACAAGGAGTGATTGAAAGGTACATCCTCCACCCACCAACAGGAAAAATAGATTGAAATCATTTTCTGAAGTAGGCTACGCTAATTTTAGGCCAAATGTTTTTGCTGCTGGTAAGAGGATATCAGAGGAGGTTTTGGTCGGGGTGGGGCTGCATGCATGATGGCCAGTAGAATTAAAAAGAGTTGTAGCTGTTTCAAAAAAACTGAAATGTGCAAGAAAAATATTTATATCGTCTTTGAAACGTTAAGCGACTTGAACAAGACATCAAATCCCGCTGTAACCAACACTTATAACATGCATGAAAACTGGTGTCCTACTGTAAGAGTGATATGCGTGTGCGACCAATGCGATTCAGCATTTTGTGCACTCCAACTGACAGTTCTGATAAAACCCAATTGATGTGTTCTACTGTATTGCTATGCTTGTTTACATCCACATACGATATTAATAGAAACAGGCTGAACTACAGTACCATGTCCAGCAACAAATTTAAGTACATTGACGTGTAAATCATCTGCAAGGACAAAGCAAAGCGTGATTAGTGTTGCTCTCAAAACATCTCTAGAAATAAGATTGGGAATCTGTATGTACAAAACGTGACTTCTGCATCGACCCGATGACTATATTGGTTTCACACCAAGCTGTCCCCCACACATTTTACAACAAAATTGCACCCATGTAGCTTAATCCTTTTTCTCCTATCGTTGGTTCCTTAGCAATGTCCCAATGGCACATCAGAACACCACCTGACATCTAGGCATTGGCGACGAACATTTCGTTTGGGTGGAGATGGTTCAGTGGTTGAACGTGCGCCTCTCGATTGGAAGGTTGGGTGATTTAATCCAGGGCCACGGAGTGAAACACCGTAGCGGCCGCTCCTTGGGCAAGAGAATTCACCTCCACTGCCCCGGAAAAAGCGTATTTCAGGCGTTGGCTTGCCGCAAATTGCTATCACAAAAATTATAAAAAAGCAGTTCTTGTAGTATCTCATGCTGTTTTTAATGTTCAGTGCGATATTTTCAATAAGTGCCATAAGCTGTAGCTTAGTCTTTACTATGTTCCACCTGGCATGATTTGGTAATACAGTTTTCGAAATAGATGCCTGTTGGTTTTGCCAGCACAGGGGTTTTGGTGGGCTTAGCCCACCCATGTCAAAACTCCCTGCACAAACGTAAAGCCCCTATTTTATGAGCTTCTGGCGACAGTTCCGTCGATAACGAACGAAGGCAAGTAGTAACTATGCAGGTCTAAGTGGAAGAAGCCCAACAGCTAGACCAAGCGTACAGGTCACAACGAAGGCTGCACGTCAAACGTTTCTCAACCAGAGCCAGTTTTTAGCCGATTTGACCTATTTTATCAAAATTGGTCCCGCACTTATAGAGGGCCCCGCGCAAGTGCCAACAGAGTTAACGTTTGAAGACTTTTATATATTCTACCAGGGTGCGGAGTCGGAGTCGTAAGGAGTCGGAGATTATTGGTTGGAGTTGGATTCCTAACAACACTGGGAGTCAGGGTCGGATTTTTTGTCCGACTCCGACTCCGGATGTCCAATTGGATCATTTGTTAAATCGCACTCTTAAATTGGGAATTCCTGTTGAAATGGTACAATTTCATTTGAAACTTTTGTTGAAACAGAGATTTCTTGCTGTGCACCACGATTTCCATTGACTTAACAGCCAAATTTCATTACCTTTATGCTAAGAAGTCGGAGTCGGGAGTCGAAGTCGGAAATTTTGGAAAGGCCGGAGTTGGAGTCGGATATTTTGGAAGGTCGGTGTTGGAGTCAGGAGTCGGAGTCGGAAATTTTGGAAAGGTCGGAGTTGGAGTTGGATATTTTACCTCCGACTCCGCAACCCTGTATTCTACAAGAATTAGACCACTACTGAAACGTGAAGCGAACAATGAAACATTCTTTACGTGACTGAGATCATATTATCAAATTAATTATTATTATAGCCTGCTACATATGCAGTATATATTCTTTGTTTTAATTAAAGACGGGGATTCTACATGAAATATTTACACACATAAATGTTTATATCTTTAAAGTAGGTATGCCGCCATCACATCTCTTAATTTTTTTCGTTTAAACCCCTGGAATGAGTAAACTAATAAAAACCAACATGGAAGAACATTTGACGAAACATGTTGGGTTCATATATGCGTATGAAAAAAAAGCAAAAAATAGGAAAAGTAATGATGAGGAAGGTGGCGACAAGCAGTAAAAAAGCAAGTCTCATAATCGACAATGAAAAACAAGACCCATTTCGGTTTGTGAGTGTTTGATCATGATCTTCAAGATGCTTTAGTGATCATGATATCTTTGAATAAGCATGAAACATGATCTTCTTTCATTTTAAATTCTTGTCAAATTTGAGGATGGAAAGGGCGACACTATTATGGTCGGCCGCGGGCGGCACTTAGCCTCGCTACGCCACTGTAGCAACATGACATGTGATGCTGAAGTCAAAAGCAACACATATTGCTCTAAAGATGCTTGTTAAGTGATACAGCTAAAGCTTAATACCCTCTGTCCAAAAGTCTATTCCATGTGTTTTAGAGAAGCAGTCTCTTTCGCAAGTGTCGAACTCCAAACAGAAACATGTCAAGAATTCAGAACTGTAACCTTAATTGAACAAACACTAGCACATATTTGAACAAACTTCAGCATATATTTGAACAAACTTTAGCAAACTTTAGCAACTTTGAACAAACTTTTGCATATATTAAAACTTTAGCATGTAAAATATTAGCATATATTTGAACAAACATTAGCACATTAGCATATACGTTCTAATCTCCATCTGTTGTTTTCATCCAATTTATCCGACCCCTCTTCCCTCAAAAGAAAACATCCACGATTGGCAGGTATAACAAAAGCCGTCGGTTGTCCCCACTGGCCTGCACTCATATACAATGAAAATAATGGCCTGAAGTGGCGCATACGGTTATTAGACCTAGTGTAGTATGGTTTTCAAGGAACTCGGGGTTGATCAAGCATTTTCGTCGCTTTCGCAATTTGAAAGGGTGCTAAACCAGGAGGTGCGCAACACGAGATTTAGAAATGCACGAATTCGAATTTCATGACTTGTCAATCACCATTTTGGTCATATCTTCGGGTAGTGTGTCGATTAACATAGATTTTCCAGCTTTGTTCTTGTCGAACGTTTGTATACAAATATTCCTTGAAGAATCTTAACAAAAATTGCGTAGCTCCAATCTGTTTAAAATTGCCCAGGAATTTTTTTAAATTTGACTAATTCACGGTCCAGCTTTATTCCCTTGCAAAACTCTACTTTCTCTGTATCACCCTTAACCTTTTCTGAAGAGTAAAATTTCCCACTGTCATTAGCACGCTGTATCACACGACGTGGCCTGATGTTGAACTTATCATATATTTTACGAGTACATAAGTTCTGGAGTGCGCGGGTAATAATAACGAAGGGCGAAGGCATTAGACATTGTCATGCATTCGAACTTCTCACCTCGGCTGCTAAATATTCTCATAGCTACAAGAAAACGGTATTTGATAACAAACTTGCGGGTCATACTTTTTTACAGTTAGTGTTCTCTCATTCGCAGATAGAGATGGCCATTTTTCTTTTTGGTAAACGATGCCCTCCCAATTTTATATTGCCCTGCCCTACAACCACCAAAATCTGGCCGCGTGCTTTCGTAAAACTGTGCGTGGTGTTGTTCAAAGCAGGTTCATTACTTTGAGAAACGAATTGCTGTTTACAGTTGCTCACGCCATACAAATACATACGCACTATCCAATCAGATGATAAATGGCACAATGTGAGTAGTTTGTGGCGTGAGTGCAAAATACCAGCAACCGCTAATACAAAAACCGAAAGATGGTTCATGTGATAAAAATTCCAGTGAGCCGCAATTTATTTTAATGGTTATGCTTGGTCCCAGAAATATGACCTCTTTGCCAACGAAAACAACTTTGTTTTCCTCAGGCAGAACTCCCATTAGTAAAAAAATTGCGTCAGCGTTATATCTTTCTTTTTTTGTCTGCCAGTTTTCGAACCCAAGAATTCGTAGCTATTTCCAAAATTCTAACTAGTTGAAAAGGGAAATCTTTAAAGGCTGCAAAATGTTTCCACCAATATGAACTGTCGTAAATGGATGACACGCGGATGAAATTGAGCTTTTGTGGTAGTACGAAGAACATTGTTGTTATTGCATGAACAGTGGCGTACGCAGAAACTTTTCATGGGAGGTTTTTCATTCAGCGGCATAGGGTAGTCATTTGTATTTGGTGTACGCTGTTTGTGACGTCACAAAATGACGTCATAGTCCTGTTTCCAAACCAACGTTTTGGCGAAGTTTGTTGACATTATATGCACATTTCTCTATACATCCACTCTTCATATTTTATGTGTCAATGCACTAAATATAAACTATTAGAGCTCCAAGTTAGGCTATCGGAGGAAAATACGTACACCCAACGCTACGATACAGCAGTTCGTAACTGCAAAAAATATCAGGCGGCGCGTTAAAACAGGGGAGTAAAACACACTCATCAATTCGTCAGAGCAA
>Ga0210059_1008887_pt1 | contig 15764 bp, 11 predicted proteins | sample Ectturendosymbi2_FD_188042 | JGI IMG/M metagenome (GOLD analysis project Ga0210059, IMG submission 188042) | Ecteinascidia turbinata endosymbiont from Florida, USA - Sample 2 (SPAdes) (version 2) | ecosystem: Host-associated > Tunicates > Ascidians > Unclassified | place: Key West, Florida... | reverse complement strand
AAAAGGTTTGAATGTTTTAATTGCACTTTTGCATTTTCGCTTCCAACGTGTATCACTGTAACACCAGAGCGAACTTGCTAAAACCTAAAATGCAGAAACGTATGTGGATGCGCTTGAATGACTCGAAATGATGCTTTTTAGTTCCACGTGTGGGCAACGTTGCCATATGCTATTGGCCGCTTACTCGTCCAAATGGTGCGGATACGGTTCACCACGTTCAATGAATGTTTTGCCGGTACGCGTACGCGATAGATCGCTTAATCTGCAAAGACACCTGCTGGCGTTGCTTGTCGCAGTGGAATTCCACAAAATAACGGTTATCTCCTACGAAAATTGAGAACACCATGCATTGGGAGTGGTTGTTAGTGGTTCGATTGGTGTCATTTGAATTAACTAAACTCTAAAACCAAAGCAAAAAAAGCGGCGGCTAACGTAACTTATTGATATTTAGCCTACGCTTGCGGCCTTCTGCCAATATCATATGAATAATGAATAATATCATCAAAGTCAGGAATTGCAATATATTTAGTCTATCCTAGCCAGTTTAGTTGCTTTGCAGAATTACATGTGTTTTCAGTATGCACATGTCTCTTAAAGAGATTATCTTCACTCAGTTTTTAATGATCTGTAAAATGTTTTGCTGACTCACTTTTACAGTTAACCTGACGTGATCTGAGTGATTTTATTTAATCAGATCAAATTACTAGAATTTGTAAAAAAGTTTCATCTATTTTAAGAAGTTTAGCTTGTGGGAATACTGTTTGTTTTTGAAAAAAAATGTGTTATATTTTGTAATATTCTGTTGGGTTATGCGTTCAACATTTGATTTGTAGTTACAGTATACGAATGACTTGATAAAGCTGAGTACAGTTATTGATTGTCTAATTATCAAGTGAAAATTAAATCAGATGCACTAGCAGGGTTCTTAATGAGTTTAGAGTTAACAGATATGGATAATGCTTGTAGGTTATAGTAAATGTTTATTATTGATAGTGAGAATAACTTGGTTAGAAAATGCAATCTTGATGATAAAACAAATGCCTAATGGCCATTTATGATTGCAATGATTAGTACAACTGTTCTGAAGCTGGGTTGAAATAGAATTTTTGAAAAATTGTTAAAACTTGCTACATTTCATGTTATGCAAGATTGTATTGGTTGAGATGTTGTATTAAAAATTGTTTGATTTATAATGCCATGTAAGTTCAATTTAAGCAGACAAATTTAAATAGGTGAAATAAAAGTTATTCACATTTTGGCACTATAACATTTAAATTGATAACATCACATACCTTATTTAAGGTTTATATGTGGAGGCAGTGTGGCATGTTTTAGGAGACCAAAATGGTACCTGAACTTTTTTCAACAGTTTCTCAAAATACCAACAAAATATAATAAAACCTAGCTTTACGACCATCTCAATTTTTAGGTAAAATAGTTGTGGTCTCTCAGCGTCATAGCAAGAATGTAGGTCAAACCTTAAAAAACCCTGAGTAGAGGTTTCATAAAATTTTAAAGCAAACCAGAGAACCAAAGCTAATAGAAAATTATAATTTTTGTAAAAGTATGTATTTGAAAATTTGGAAAAAACTTGTCTATTCTGATCAAAATTGTTTTATAATCTTGTCTTTTCTTAGGAGCACATTATGATGTTAGTATTTATAAGCAATCCTTGATTTTTTATCCATATATTGAAATCTAATATAATTTAAAGAATTCTTAATATTATTTTTTATTTTCTGGCTAGTTTTATGTCATATAAATAAAAAATAAAAGTACCTGGCTCAAAACATTCAGCTTAATCTAAAGTTCATGTGCATTATTGATAATAACAACAAAACATTTCCTTTTTTGTAAAATTTGTATTAGGGAAGATGCTGTTAAGACTTTTGTAATAAAAATTAATGTTTCTAACAGATGCAACATATAATGATTAGTCAACACTGCAACATTTTATGGGGCAATATGTTTCTGTGGTAAAATTGTTCTTAAATGTGTGAAATTTGTTTGTTTTTGAAGATTTGATGCAAGAGGAACTCAGCTAAGAGTTCTGTTTATGCTCTTCTGGGTTTACCTCAAACAAATTTCTATTCATGTAAATAGGTGTGCATAAAAACTGTAAATACTATTGATGTGTTCACTTAAACTTTTGTGTAAAAACTTGAACCAGAGTCACTCCTTTGGATTAAGCTTTATGCTACCTGTTGCCAAAATACATTTCTGAACACTTTATTGGACAAAATATTACCTTCATAGGATTCAATTATAGATATTCAAAGGCTGTCACAGACTTCCAAACTAGTCAAGGAATGAATATTACCATTAATATTAACATAGCCTTGTAGTTTTAGTCCTATAATATTCATGTATTATGTATTTAATTATATGATTTCTCTTATTAAAGAGCTTTTAAGTTAGATTCTACAACACATGCATACTTCAAACTGCTAAAAAACAGCAAGATGCTGTATACAGCCAGAAATGGTTACTTTAGTGAATGGATCTCTTAAACTTTATAGGTTTTAATAGTAGTGCATTGATTATTACACCATTCACCAAAGACATGTCACTTTACCAAACTGCTATTACAAGCTGAATGATCAGTGCAATGGCACATAATATAATTAATACCTCACATTGATTGACAGATTTAACTGATTAAAAACATTTTTAAGAAAATATGTAGTGAAACCATGTGTAGAAAGTCATGTAAGAGTTAAAAAATACTTAGGAATGTTCAATATTGGTTTAAATGAATACTTGAGTAAGACATATCTCATGCACCTGCATTAAATCCGCACAAATTTTATGTTGGAGCACTCATTGCCCAACATTAAGAAAAATGTTTTGTATTTCATCAGACTTAGTTCCATTTTTGTATCTTGTATGTCAAATTGCGGAAATTGTTAGTCTTTTTCAACACAACACCAAATAAAATTACACAATGGTGTGGTTTAGAGTGCTGACACTGGCAGTGCTGTTGACTTTTATATGTTACACAGATTTGGTTCATGCTGAAGATGATGATAACGGTGAGTTGATTGCAAAATGCTATATGTAAAGAATCAACTGAAAATAGTAAACTGTCATTAAAATGTTTTGAGGTGTGCTTTTGCCTGCCAATCGTATCAATTGCTTTGAACAACTTTGTTCTTTATTTCTTAAGAATTGACAACATTCTTACAATAAAAGGAAATTGCTTTTGACGAAAAAACTATGTAAAAGCATGAAGAAAGTTGAAGTAAATGTTTTTCTCAGTGTATTTCAGTGATGGAGTCTCATGACTTGGACTTGAGACTCAAGAATTGGTCTTGAGACTCATCTCAAAACCCATTTTTGCAAGTACCAAGTGTTGAAGGTTTCAGGTCTTGTCTCAGTCTTGAAGGCTACAGGTCTTGGTCCCAAACCTGTTGCCTTGAGACTTTCATTACTGCACTGATGTGGCTGAGTAAAAGTTCTGTGGTTTAATGTGTTTTTTTGTATGTTGTATCTGCAGGTAATGAAAAAACAAAACAGGTAGAAAAAATGCCAAAAATTCAGCTTCGAAATGGTGTTGAAATTTTTATTTGAAAATTTTTAGGCAAAATTCACAAATGAAGTCTTGATTCGTGGTCTCAGATCATTTTGATAAAATCTCAGTCTTCAAGTTTTAACCAGGTCTTAGTGGTCTTGACTATGTCACTGGTGTTTTAACCAGAATTCTAAGCATCCAACAACTACATTTTTTGTAAGGCAGACTCTAGCTACCTGTTGAGTACATCTGTATGAATTAAATTTATCAGCAAAATTATGAATATTTGCACAATGAACCTCCACTAAGATGGCACAGTCAAATCAAAAGAAATTATTTCAATAGGAAATCGACTTCACTTACTCATGGCATCCTCAAATCCTGAAAAGTACTAAGCTAAAGCCTATGAGTGAAATGATACAAAACAAGATTTAACCCTTTGGGTCCCGGGTTTACCCCCTTTTTTACAGAACTTTGCAATCCTATAACTCACCAGGCGATTGAGTTAGAGAGTTATCCAAACCATCCACGGATTCAGCAAGTCTTGTAGTCAAAATCGAAAAAAAAATTTTTCGTTTTCGGTGGGGGATTTCTGCAGGTAACGTCACAAAGAAGGCATGTTTTAGAATCTTTGGCCATCTTTGGTTGTCCCTGGGCCCCAACCCATTGACCCATTCGTTTGGCTCTAAGTTTTGTTGAAAACTAGGTCAAAATCCGCGTCTTGATTGACTTGTTAGCATATCTGTAGACAAAATTATGGGTTAAAAACACAGTTTTTGGCCTAATTCAAAACTTTTCAGAAAAGGCACAATTTGCCCTTTCAGGGCAAACTTTGCCCAGCCATAACTCGGCAGCAGATTGAGCTAGAGAGCTGTTTAAACCCTGTAATGACTAGTGGCGTCGTGTAGTTTAGAATAAAATTTTTTTTTTTAATTTGGTTGGGGGTTTTTGGGTCAATAGGATCATGACAAGGGCATGTTCTTTGGTTAATTATATGACGTCATTATCCCATCCCACGTGCCAATATTTTGGCTTGCAGTATCTTTGGATTCTAGGCCAGAACACGCGTTATTAGAGCCCTTGATTGAGTTCAAAAGTTAGGCCAAAAAACAACTTGGTAAGGGGCTTTTCTCAATACTTATGGGGGATTTCCCTAATAAATTTTATTGTTTTTAGCCCTAATCTTGGAACCAGGAATGCTAAAAACCTATTCGGACCCTTCACAGTCCCGAAATGTAACCAAAAAACAGCTAAACTAAAAAAAAAATTGATGTCATTTAAATGGCTCCTGCGGGTCTTGAAGGGAGGTCGGGCAAAAATGCTAACGTCAGCAAAAAATAGCAGAAACATCCTATCATTATATTACCATTAAAAAAAAACAGACATCCTAAACTGAAACGTTTTTTTTATTGCACACTACATACCTTCACGAGTATTTAGAGGGTTTGAACAGCTCTATAGCTCAATCTGACGGCGAGTTATTGCCTGGGGTGAAATTCCCCCCAGAGTGGCTTTTGAGGGAGCAAAATTTTGGTCAATTTTTGGTTTATGAGCCATAATTTTCACTCCCGATATGCTAGAAAGTGATTCAAGGGCTCTAAAGACGCGGATTTTGGCCTAGTTTCTAAAAAATCTTGAGCCAAAACAATGGCCCAATGGGTTGGAGTCCAGGGCCAGGTAAAGGTGGCCAAAAAAAGCAAAAACACCCCCACTTGGAACAAACCCCAAAACAAAAACCGTTTTTTTTCAATTTCAAGCAGAAGACTTGCTGAATCCAAGTATGGTTTGGATAGCTCTTTAGCTCAATCGAGTGGTGAGTTACAGCGTTGCAAACTCGTGCCAAAATTTTGGGACGCGGGACTTAAAGGGTTAAAAGAAAGCAAGCAAAGCAAATTGTAGGTTCAAGCACAAACTGTGACCATGGTTGACCTCACTAGGTCTCACCAAACCCATAAAAGCAAAGGTGATGCTAATTATGCAGGGCTAGCTTCAAATAACATGGCAATAGGTAAAGCAAACATTTCTTGGCATCTGCAGCACGCTCAGCTAAGAACTGCTGGTCTGGCTGACTTGGTTTGGTATGGCTTATTCCTACATTTTCGTGACTCAAATCACGAATAACAGAAATGCAGCAAGAGGAAAAACAGTAACATCAAAGATCACACTGCTTTCATGTTGATGAGAATATAAAAAGTTCTCAGCCAGCCCTGCTGCTGGCACAAACCAATTTTTAATAGAAGACATTTCACAAGTATGACATAAGCAGCCAGTTTTTATTTTAGTTACTTGGCCAGTTTTTAAAATTTGTCCCTTGCTTTAGCACCTTTTTGGAAAACTGAGTCAGCAGGTACTTTCTCTCTGTGACATCATGAATTAAAAGCCCTAGGTTTGTTGTGAGCTATCAAGGAATCTGCCTGCTGTGCTCTAATTTTATAACTTTGCAATGGTTTGGGCATGCACATATCCATATTCCAGGGCAGGCACATATCCATAAGTCTCTATATAGCAAACCCAAAGTCTTCAATTTTCTCGTTTTGGAGATGCGTTTTTTTCTCATGTCATACATTGTTAAAATGGTCAAAAAACACAGGAAGTAAATGATTTGTTTGAAAGTGCATAAAACACTAGCTATGAGCTGCATGCTCAATGCATGTTTGTGATGCACTGAGAACCAAGGACATAACTAACTAAGGCATTGAAATCACGAAGTTCATTCCAAAGAGTACTACATCAAGGTGTTTTTAGCACTGACGATTATAGAAACTAGTGTGCCAAGTGTACATTAACTTTATCTAGTGTTTAATTTTTGGCTAGCCACTTTACAACTCCATAACTTGCCAGCCGATTGTGCTAGAGAGCTATCCAAACCCTCAAAAGACTCGGTGAATCTTTTAGTCTGCACTGAAAAAATATTTTTTTGTTTTGGGCTTGTTTTTTTTGTGGATGACGTCATAATCAGGTTAGGTTTTTGGCCATTTTTGTTGAGGTTACCTCACCCTGGGCCCAACTGCTACATGGAAGTATTTCGCTCAAGTTTTTATTGGAAACTAGGCTTAAAATCCAAGTCTTTTGAGTGTTCATTGGCTTTCAAACATTTCTGGTTCATGAGTCAGTGTAAAATTACCAATGTTTGGTTAAATTAGCAATTTTATATTTTTTTGGCCGTAACTTTTGAATCAGAGATGCTAGAAAGCCAATAAAAGTTTAGATATTGATTTGTATTTCTTGCATGACAAATAGTAGCTCACCATTGTCTTACACTGTATCTGATCAAACATTCAGGTGTGATAGGACAGGTTGGTCATTGAAATTTCCTTTTTAGTAGATTGAAATATTATTTTCGGGAAGATGTATTTGCATCTGGTTGCACAGTGCTCTGCATTGCTTACAATACCTTCCAAACTTTAAAATTATTTTTATTTTTTGGTGATTTGGCTTACCCAAACAATGCATATGCAGATGTTGGTGAGGTTGATGAAGATGATTCAGCTTCAACTGAACCAGAAAAAGAAAATGGTGTATATGTTTTGACTGACAACAATTTCGATGATTTTGTGGAAGGAAAGGATATTGTCTTGCTAGAATTCTATGCACCTTGGTGTGGACATTGCAAAGCATTTACACCAACATATGAGAAGATTGCTCAAGTAAGTTGATTGGCGTAGATCAGGGGTGTCCAAATGCCAAAGATGTCCAAATTTGATCATGTGAAGATGCCTATTCGTGGGCCAGTAGTTCTGTCTGCAGTAGTTTTTTACTGCAAGGTGCAGGTTAGCGTTGTCCATTCACATAGGGTTTGAACCAGAATCACTCCTTTGCGACGGCTGCCATGCTCATATTTATTCACAATGAGAAGCGTCCTAAGTAGCAAAAAAACGCTGTCGTTACAACACAGAACTGTAATCCACGTTTTTGATGGTTCATAAATCCACAATATGAAAATATAGCTGCAGGATGTGTGCAATGTTCCCATGGACCACATTTTGGACACCCCTGGTGTAGAATGAGGCAGTCCGTTATGTTGCTTTGTGGCTGATTTATTGATTACTGCACAATTTGGATAAACATTGCTTACTTGCTAGAAACAGTAGTAATACTACTAATGTGAATAAATCTCTCCAGGAGCTGGAAGGCAAAGTTCCTGTTGCTAAGATAGATGCCACTGCCAGTAAAGACCTTGGAACAAGATATGATGTCCGTGGATACCCCACAATCAAAATACTAAAAAATGGAAAAGCAATTGACTATGATGGTGGAAGAAGCGAAACAGGTGCCACTTTCTAAATCAATAGTCAATGGTCAATCCAAAAAATTGTAAAAAGCACATATGTATAATGAATATGAATATCTTGTCGGTTACTAGATAATACGTCTTACGTAATTTTCGTGTCTGGATTCTCATACTTCGACAAATATTTTGTTTACCTGTGGGGTATTGAAAGGCTTACGTTAATTTCCAGCAGTTTTTTCCCGGATTAGGACGTTGATCTTTGCCAATTTTTGCTGGAGCTCATAATTAATTTTGCTGAATAAAGTTGTTTTTGTTCGTTCTCAACTGAACTTTTATTTGGCTTGTATGAAGAAAAATGTCAGATTAACCAATGTCTTGTTTCATGGGTAATTACATTGGTGCGTGTATGCTCTTCATAATTTCAATGTTTTTACAAGTACGTTGTAGACATGCGGAATGTTTAGAGGCTAGGCAGTCCGTGTTTTCTTGTTTTCGTAATGGGAACGTTATGAAGTAGACTTTCTAGGCGCATTTTAGTTTGTGCGCATTTAAGCATTTGCGTAGTATGAAAAAGTGAATTCATGAAATTAACTTATTGAAAACCATAAACATTTTTTTCTTTTGTGTTACACCAGAGGTTATCAGCCGAGTAATGGAACTTTCTGATCCCAACTGGAAACCTCCGCCCGAGGCAGTTATCACTTTAACTCAAGAAAACTTCACGTCGACGGTAGAGAATGCCGACATTATTTTGGTTGAATTCTACGCGCCCTGGTGCGGCCACTGCAAGCGACTTGCTCCTGAGTACGAATCGGCTGCGCAGGAGCTGAAGAAGCGAGAACCTCCTTTGCTTCTTGCAAAGGTATCGGAAATTCGTTACTGCTGTTGAGTGTCCATTTGACCAAAATTAACTTCATTTCGGTTTTCGTTTTTCCTACATTTTTAAGGAAAATGGTTTGGCATTTGTCTCTGCCACAAACTCGCAATTGCGCCTTAGCGCTTCTACTTGTTTGTTTTAATCAAACGAGGAAAGGAACGAATTGTTGACACGTTGCTTATATGTCGACTGTCTACGCCCGTGTTCATATTGAACAGGTCGATGCCACTTCGGAAAGCAGTCTAGCTTCAAAGTATGACGTGTCCGGGTATCCTACTTTGAAGTTGTTCCGTAGAGGACGTGCGTACGAATACGATGGAGGAAGAGACAAGCAAGGTCAGTTGATTCTCCAGCCAAGCAAATGCTTTTAACTGCGTCGTACGCTGAACCTACAGTACGATGAATAGCTGCTGAGACTACGGTGGCTTGTATTTGTGTGTTTACACTTGAGTTTGTGCAATTACTGAGAAATTTCGGAAAATTAGCACGTGGAAACTATGCTGAAATAGACCTTTTTCATGAGCCTAGAGATTCATAAAGAAAGGTTGTAATTTTTCGAAGCTATTCGTGGTGCCGGGTCCGGCCACGTTTGAGGAGCACATGTCAGTGTCGATGAATAAGCTTCAGGATAAAACACCACGGAATTGGTCAAGTAGTACTTTGATAAATCTACCGAAGTCGGATTGAATTCCGTGAAAATTAACAAATGTCATACTTTTGCTGCGCTGCAACCATTCATTCTCACTTTGGCTACTTGTCCGTCATGTTCGGCCGTTATTTAAGAACTAGATGTGAGGCTTATTTTGTTATTTTGTCGTTTTCATTACTCTTGTTCGAATATGATAAAAAAACACCGCATAACCAGCACCGGTATATGTCCAGGTATTGTGAACTACATGATTGAACAAAGCAAACCACCGTCAAAGGCAATTACGTCAGTGAAGAATGCCCGTAACATCTTACATCACGCCAGTGATGTCACTATCATTGCCTGCTTCAGCGGCGAGGACGACAGCAACCTGGACGTTTATCAGGACGCCGGTGAGTGTCGGTGAAGCAAGGGCTCTCACTCGAACTGACGCTCTGCAGCCAGCTCACCATGCTCATCAAATAGTACATTTCACAGGTTCGTATATTACGTTTTTACTGCGCAGGTAATAGCCTCAGGGCGGAATACGAGTTCCACCACACATTCGACAGTGAGGTGATGACAGCTCTCGGTGCCGACGCCGGAGAGATAATCCTTTTCCATCCCGAGCGCTTCCATTCGAAATACGAAGCGAAAAGCTACAAGCTGAAACTCTCGGTAAGCCTCTGGACCTGATCTGCATCGTCTGCCACATCGACTTTCCCAGGTACCGGATCAACCGGATGCTTCCGTGTATCGCGCTGGTCTTGTCTATCAATGGCCGTCGTGAACGTATGGTCTGCGCTGATATATTCCTGTGTGCTTCTTCCTTTTGTCTGTCAGCGTTCCTTGCGTTCTGGGAAGTAAGGCCTTGCTCGGTTGTTGTTTGTCGCACGAACGTTCAATTCCTTTATAGGACAGAGCTCTTGTCCTGTTATAGACGTTGTGTTGAGGACGTAGCAGATGATTGAGGATCCACGAATTTATGAAATGTGTCTTCTGTCATAGGCGAGCTACTATTTTCTGGATACAAAGCTGATATCCTATCGCGACATAGCTGAGTGATTTTTAGGTTTGTTCACTATAGATAGACTTGTTGCCCAGATATTCAGACCGTTCGGTGCCGTTCCGACAGTTTGAAGGTTTAGACCAGCTATGTCCAACCCAAATGGCTTACTGGGCCAAAAGTCATGTCACTATCTCAACTAGGGCCGCCGCACATTTCATGACATATTAATGAGGGCCGCATATTGAATGGCTTACTTTGACCTTAGCAAACTAAACTTCGCTAAAGCTAATGTACTGAAAGCGTTAGAATCATAACTGCAGTGGTAACAGACATGATAAAATGGCACTGAGGACAACCTACATCAAAAATGTCAAATCAAGATTATCAAAATAAGGACAGGTTGTCAGTGTGTAGTTAACTCCTATTACAGTGAAAACCTAAACTGGGCCGCACAAAACCTTCGACTGGGCCGCATGCGGCCCGCGGGTTGGACATAGCTGGTTTAGACTTTGGACAGGCGAGCCCAAAATTTAATAATGGAGAAAATATTGCTGTACGCCAACAGTCCAGTGCTTATGGCTTAAACACAAAGATTATGGCTATCCTACCGCTGGATATCTAGTAATTCACTCCTTGACTTCGCTTTCACAATAAAACAAAATAATAAAAGAAAAGCTTGACTCGGTGGGTGTAATTTTAAAGCAGCGAAATAGAATTTGAAAATAATTATATTTGCAGGAGGAAACAAAGAAAGCAGACTTGGAAAAATTCTACCGGGAACACTCAGTGCCGCTGGTTGGGCAACGTACCAGGGATAACGATAAGAAACGATACTCCAGCCGTCCGCTGGTGGTTGTGTACTATGGGGTCGACTTCAGCTTCGATTACAGGTAACAGCGGAATCGAATAAAGTGTCGCTCGTGCTGAAAACATCAAACATTTGCCAACTATTTTATTTTTACCTCTCTTAATGCAGCGAATGGTAATTTTATGCCAAAGGGTCTGTTGTGAACCATGTTTACGGAAATCTTCATGAAAATATTGGCTGTCGGTTAAGAAATTATAGTTGTATCTACTTTGGCATCAACGACGTCAATATTTCTGTGGATACTAGAATCTCCAGAAAGATTCGACATCGGTGATAAGAAACGATATTTCTCCAGAAAGAGTGGAAGTTTGAAAGACATGCGGTGGCGCCGTAGCTTGACGTTACAGTTTTATCAAAAGTTGTTCGTTCTGGTCAAGATTTGATCGCGACAACCCCTTCGTTACGTCACAGTAAGACGTTTCAATCCAGCATTCATCACACGACTAATGCTTTTGTTGGTATTTTATTGATGTTCGTTAAATCGCCTTTGGCATGAGTGTAATTCAGGCCTGCACAACTCAGAAAGCTCGAAGAGCCAAATTATCAACATGCAGCGGGCCGCGAAAGTCTATTTCGTATCGATGTAGATATTTCGTTGTGGTATGGATGAAATGATGAAATTATAGAACAATAATTACTTATTCGAGGTCGAGCTTTTGCAGCATTTTCTAGAGTTGAGAAAGCTGTTGCGGCCCGCGGATCGTATCTTCTGCAGGCCTGGTGTAATTGAATAGGGCCAGGCCGCATTTGAACACACAGTTTATGTAACTGTTCAATTGTGTTGGTGGCATCAACGACTTTGCTATCAATGGCAAGTTTGCAAGATAGGTATTTAATTTCAGGGTCGCTACTCAGCTGTGGCGAAGCAAGATTCTTAAAGTTGCGAACGAAATGAAGTCGGTGACCTTTGCCATTTCCAACGAAGAAGACTTTCAAGGTCAGCGCCGAATCGCAACGACTGCGTGCGAGTGTTTGAGCAGTTGCAGTTGTTTCCCCTCACTTTCTCTGTGTGTGTGCAGATTCTCGTTAAATTTGGAATGCTGGCAAACCAGTGATTTTTTCTGTGCAGAGGACTTAAAGAACGCCGGCCTTGATGATTCGGGTGAAGAAATAAATGTGGTTGCTTATGATAAAGAAGGCAAAAAGTTCCCCATGCCTCCTACCGATGACTTCGACAGTGACGTTTTGGCGGATTTTGTTGAAGACTTTCTAGCAGGTCCTCACCGTGGTCATACTCCGCGTGTTTAAGCTGCATATAAATATTCTAAGCATGTACTTGAGAACCTTGTCATCCTGAGAGTGCTTTTGAAATATCGACTGCTTGTTCGTCTGTCTTTCAGTTCAGTTATCACTGCCTTCTGCTAAATTCGAATTTTAAATTTAAGAAAGCTATGTCAGTTGCACAGACAAAAGCTTTTACTACCTTTTGCTTTTGTTGAAAGGTTTTGTTATTGTGTTGATACACAAAGGTTTGTGTTTCATACGATGCAAAAATTAAATGGCACTTATGAAAAAATTGGTCATTGGCGAAGCCACTGTCTGTAAATTATGACATAGAACATCAGAGTTCTTCGTTTTCGCATCGAAGGCGTATTGGAACCTCTTAAATGCGTGAACATGCAATTCTCAATAGACAGGCTTCGTATGCTGTTCTCTTTAGGTCAGTTCCTTAAGCCACTGTCTATTAAAGCAGTGATCCACCCGTACGTTTTTAGTTTTTTCGCGATTACAGCTATTTGGGAAGAACATTAACGTCTAGCGCCGAAAAAGTAGAGTTTGTGCAAACACATCTTAGAAGCAGAATGATCTCCACTGTCTGCTTTCCTGTGTATGTCCGATTGTCCGTATATCGTATATCAGGTCAAGATAATCCTTTCGTTAGTGTCTGAAATGTTGCCACAATGCGAAACACGTCGCTGGGTGATCGGATCCTATTCATTTTTACATCCGCTTTTCCTCCGGTTTGAACTTTGAACCCTAACGATAGTTTATTTCATTGCGCGGCGTTGCTTTTCAGGCAAAATCAAGCCCAAGTACAAATCCGCTCCGAAACCGAAAAAGAACAGCGGTCCAGTGAAGGTGGTTGTTGGCGACACTTTCGAAAGGTTGGTCCTCGACGACAGCAAGGACGTGATGATCGAGTTCTATGCACCGTGGTGCGGTCACTGCAAGAAACTCGAACCCGTCTACAAGAAACTGGGAAAGAAGTTTAAGGTGAGTCTCTTTTTTCCTCGCGACTACGTTAATTTCCTCCTGTGTGTCATTCAGGATGTTACCTCCACGTTTCGCTTTCGTACCGAAAAAATATGATCTTACAATTCGTTCGATGTTATTAAGACTAATCGAATTAGTTGCTTCATTAGAGCCCAGGAGTTAAAAATGTTTTGTGATCGCTATTCGCAGAAACTATATCAATTCCCGATTTCACTCAGGTCACAATCAGTGATTTAAATATGGGCATAACTCACTAAGAGTGGATTCAGGTTTGTTGTTGTTGCCATATGCGGCGGCGTGCTTCACAGCTATCTACCTATTCCTGTTAAAACCTATGCCTCAACGCCGCGATTCTAACTTTTTCCAGGACAACAGCAACGTCGTCATAGCGAAAATGGATGCCACGGCGAACGACATTCCGCACTCTGCTTACAAAGTGGAGGGCTTTCCGACGATCTACTGGTCGCCAGCCGGCGACAAAGATCACCCTCTCAAATTCGACGGCGGAAGAGAACTGGACGACCTGGTTAAATACGTGAACGAGCACACGACAGCGAAGAAAGCGGCAAAGGAAGAGTTGTAAGTGGCAACGAGCGCACCTGCCTGGAATCGTGACAATGGATGAAGAACATTCCGCCGGAAATGCTCCTTGGTTGATACGCAGTTTCTTCGCTGAAACGTCTAGCACTATTTCTTGATTCTATTTTTGGTGGCCTTGGCGCGTATCAGACATTTTGTCAACGGCAGGTTTTGACTGAACGCACATATTTATTGTCTGTGACGTTGAGCGATTGTGGAACGCCTTCCTCCGATCTAAAGTCTTGTCCAGCGTGTTGCTCGTGTGTTCCTGTGCAAATTGACTCCTGATCTGCATCCTCGGATCGTTTCGCTCAGAGAGATTCTTCCGACATTACATTTCACCGCTTGCACACACATACACTCTGGCATGTTTGCACCACTCGTGCCGCCCAGAGCGTGCTGCGAAACTTGCATTGTGACGGTTTTGCGCTGAAGCTGAATATCAGAGTCGTTATTTCGAGGTTTTTCTGTAAAGTTTCCTTAGCGCCGTTGTGTTTAGCGTTAAAACGCTCGTGAAGCCTTCTTCTGAATTGAAGCACGGATATCGTTTTATTTTGAAGCGTTTCCTCAATCGCAGGTTACACAGCTTGGTGCTCGCGTGCAAGTTTCAACATGGTAGTGACAATGGCGAGCAGTGTTTCTCGCGCTCGTCTCTGAAATAAAGATCAGCGATCTGACCTGTTGCTTTATGAGTTTCAAAGTCTGCGGCACTCAGCGCGTACTCGGTCGAGTAGCTTGGCAAGCACACAGCAACTCGCGGCACCGACCACGATCGACATCATGCGCGAGTATGATCAGAACCCAACTAACGCAATTCATGCGTAAGAAAAAATCCGTTGGCGCAGAACCGCAGGTGGTTCTTGGTTCGTAGATGATTTCTTACCAAGTACCCAGTCCCGGATTAACAATAGTAGCAAATGTAGCAATTGCCACGGGCCCCGCGGTCTTCTATTACACTTAAGATTTTTTTCAGTCCAAGAAGTCAGTATTTTGCTAAATTTTCCATCAGTAGTAAGCGAAGGTTTTCAATTGAACGCTGTCTGCGTCCAGAAATTCTTGTTTGATTCTTTGTGTACAGTTACCTAGCAAAAGGCATAAGACTGCGGTGAGCAGTGTTGCCATTTTAGCTGTGCGAAATCTAGCAGGATTTTCTCACTGTTAGCTGTAAAATTTTCAATCTAGCAGTTAGCTGGTTTTCTAGCAGGGTTTTACCAACAGTTTGGCAGGTTTAAACAAGTAGCAAATTCCAGACCAAAAACCTGTTTCAACACTTTTTCAAGATGAAAACTTTTACACCTTCATCAAAAATATACTTCTCTTTATGACGTTTTTCATTGGGTAACACCAGGACAAAGCACAACCAGCTGCCTGCAATTATTTGGAATTTTTATTATGATGCAATGAAGCTGCTTCAAGCAGATAATTATATCATAATAACAAGTAATTACATGGCTGGGTGAAGCCTAAATGATTTGCTTGTGCGCTTAGTGAGCGCGCTGGGTTAAAGACAACATTGGTAGAATATGTTTTTATCCCAAGACACGATATTCCAAGTGGTTCAGTTACACTAGTAAGTCGTCATGGCTGGTAAAAAAAAATCCAGGTAAAACAAAGCTGCCAAAACTTTCGACATATATGGTTGCAAGATTCAGACCTTAAAAGTTGGTTCAATGCCTGCTGCCCCTGCCTATCCTGCTGATTCAAGAAAAGTCTTACCAAATTGGCAATGATGCAATCACGTTCTACGGCAGTGTTTCCCAACCTTTTTAGGCTTGCGGCACCCTACAGAAAAGAATAATAATTTACGGCACCCATAGCAATTTGCTTTGAGGTTTGATGACAGCTTG
>Ga0210059_1008886_pt1 | contig 15765 bp, 7 predicted proteins | sample Ectturendosymbi2_FD_188042 | JGI IMG/M metagenome (GOLD analysis project Ga0210059, IMG submission 188042) | Ecteinascidia turbinata endosymbiont from Florida, USA - Sample 2 (SPAdes) (version 2) | ecosystem: Host-associated > Tunicates > Ascidians > Unclassified | place: Key West, Florida... | reverse complement strand
TTTTTGCGAAAAGTTCACGGTTTTACACTTCACGACAAAGTGCGCAGCTGTAAGATTCGTAAAGCCCTGAATGTCGAGCCACTTTTCCTCCAAAGCGAGAGGTCCCAGCTACGTTGGTTCGGCCATGTGTCCAGAATATCCCACGAATAACTGCCGCGGCAAGTCCTGCTGGCTACACCCAAGGGAGAGCGGCCCAGAAGATGGCTATGGACCAGGTTTGTCCCGTCTTGGTATGGATCCAGCCAGAATTACCTGCGTTGGTGTTGACCGTGGAGTATTTCGAGTCCTTCTTGGGCTGCTGCCCCCGCGACCCTCTCCAGAAAAAGGCGGGCATGAAGATGAATGAGTAAAACCCATTTTAAGAGTTTGGCTGAAGCATCAAACAGTTTCTTAATAAATGGGTTGTTTGCAATGTCCCCAGGGCCCTAGCAGGTGCGGGGCCCAATGCAAGACCTAGGCGCGGGGCCCCTCTGAGCAGTGATTTTTTGACGTCATCGTGTTCAATCAACCGTGTTACGATCGTGGTAGAGCGCAGATATACAGCAAAGCACTAACACGAGAACTGAACACCTTTGCTAACGTTCGAGAGGAAATTCGCTAGTTCTGACGAGAGCTTTCTTTGTTAACAATGAAATTTATATGGCGTTTCTACTGAATTTGCAAGTGCAAGGTGTATCCGGCAAAAATGAACAATCTACCCAAACACCATGGCGCGGGGTCTCAGAGGTGCATCGGTTACATCGGCTTAAGGCCAGCCCTAAATGTCCCTATCATACAAGAAGTAATTCGAGTTCCGTGCAAGGTACCTTGCCAATATTCTTCCAGTTTTAAGCAGCCTGTACAACCTTACTTGCATTCATTGAAAATTACAATCGAACGAATTGTTTTTCAAGGAGATAGCATGAAAACGACACATAAACTTAGAGACCCTTCCATTTTTCCACGTGCTACAAGGCACCATACACTATAATGTCGAGGTTTTTGCACAGAAACTGGTTGATATATTTCAGTGACGCTGAATTCTCAGACATGCGCTTGCCTGATCAATCTTGCCAGCTCTGATGCAGGTGAAAATAAACTTTAACAGGCGAATTTCATCTTCCTGATCCAACTCGTCGAGCTGCTTCCGAGTGCGAGTTGGCGCGTCGGGATCCTGACAAGCATAACTCACATAAATTGTCGCCCGCGAGCAGTTCAGCGATTGCTAACTAGCACGAGAAGATCAAACTACACAGAAATGAATGGTCTACCAGAAATACGAAGATAAAGATTTTGCACCGTGGCCGATACGCGTCGTTGCAGCACACAACACACCATTGCAAACGGACTGGTTCCCACGAGAAGATAGTTTACACCATAAAACTAATAGAAGCGAACGAACGGAATGGGTTCGACACTTAAGTTGTAAATTCTTTCGAGCTTGATTCTTTGGAAGCCCAAGTTCCAATTGCACGGAGGTGGATTGCGCTATTTTAACTCCGCGCGTTGCTCAAGGCCAGCGAAAATCTGCCTTAAGTTTATGGCTTTGCTTTAAGAAAAGCTTCACTGTAATGACGTCGCCGAGCTGGTAGAGCCTTTCCTGTACAGCATCGACGGTTTGTCTGAGCGGTAAATGCATCAGCAGCCAGGTCTTAAAGTAAACCACCTGATTCTTAGCATTGTCTTTCTATTCAAACTTCACCATGACAGTTATCGACATCAAAACGTCATCACGAAGTCTCTACGACCAGCATCATCTTACCAGGAACGAAGCACACTGGTCAATCATGCTGCAGGAGGGTTACAGTTCGGTCATGACCATTATTTTCTTGCGTGGTAATTTAGTGACAATGCCCAAACAAGACCAGAAAACACGAGCATTCCAAAATGTGCATGGGCTTAGCAATATTCAGAAGTTGTCACAGAAAAAGACAAGTCATACCATTTCATCAACGCAGCTACCAACGGAACCGTTCTGTTTCCGCATCTTTAACTTATGTAGTGAATTTTCCCTGTTGAGAAAATAAAACGGTTGTCAGTAACCAGCACTGTTGTATCTCACATCTAGAATGCACGCACTAGCGTTACCTGATAAGAGGCGTTGTATTCGTAATGGGTGGTAGGATCTTGCACAATCAGAACTGGTAAAAATTCGTTACTGACACTACAGTATATCACTAACCAACTACTGCTGTCGTGTGGCGAACCACAGTTTGGCAGGTTTACTGCTGTTTGTTCACTTCGATGATAAGCTGGGTTAAAAATGATGTTTGGAAAAATATGGTCCACGCGTAGCTTCAGCACTGGCGCTAGCTTGAACGAATGAATGTGAAAAAAACGACCGGTTTGTTCAAAAATTCAATGCGACGATCTCGCTGAGCATCAAGTGTCGCTGGGAATTTAGCCGACAAACAAGCACGAAGCAAATATTGTGTTGACACCACATGCGTATGAGACGGGGTGCCCCTAGCGTTGCAAAATTTGCCAAAACCATATTAATGGGGCTAGCCCTTGTCAATTTTGAGAGGAAAGTGTGTTCACGATGGTAAAATAAAATCAGAGCAAGCAGAGTTTTGACAGATGAAATGCGTAAATTTGCAAATCATGAGAGATTATTTCAAAATGCGGGCGTATTATGGAAAATGCTGTTCGCGAAAAATCGATGACTTTCCTGCTTTCACTTCATGTCTAAGGAAATTTTCGCAACATCCTACGAATTTCTTCTGATACAGGTGCAATTTCCACGAGAAACCTTGTCAAATTCGCGTCAGAAATCCAGAGAAAAACAAATTTTTCAGAATAAATGGTTTCCGCTCCCCTGAAGCAAGCTTTGCCGTACACCCATGAGAAAAAAGAAATTTAAACTGTTTGCTGAATAATATCAACGAGCCAGCTTTAAATCACTCTCGTCCAAAGCGTAGTGCCTTTCGCATCACTGAACGACCAAAGCAAGCCATGCAGCAAGAGCAGTCTTGCAACAGACCATGCGAAAAAGATTGATCTCTAGAAGCAATTACCAATTACACGTTTTGGAATGACAAGTAACTGCGATATCGGCATCCAGTGGTCGCGTTTCGGGTGAAATAAATACGATTTATCAGAACGTAGTTTGCACAAAAACGCGAATAGCCGGTTTCTGCGAACATACCACGTGACAAGTCCAGTGTAATGCTGCAGCTGATCTGCAGTTACATCTTGCAAGTCGTCAGCAGCATTTTGTTCCAGCCAGTCAATCACGATCTAAACACAATACGCATTGCAAGGTACGAGATAAATAAAGAGTAAGAATAACGTACATGATGTTATCTATGCTGATGGGGAGGAGCAGCAACCTCGCAACTGCAGGCATTACAACTTCTGCATGAGTGAAAACAAAATACCCTCTTCAAAAAGAAGAATCTTTAAAGCAAACTACACACCTTATTTTGCGCGACTGCGCACAACCGAACATCTTCATAATTAGCGAGAAGCAGAAACACCGTTTTTTTAGTTTGATTACTCGTCACTTTATCGAGGTACGCACGCGGTAGCTCTAACCAAGGTTAGGGTGTAACCAATTCTTGGCTAAACCAGAAACAAAAGCAAAAGCTGCATGTAACTTAACGAAGCCTTGTCCTGAAACGCTGCGTGAAACAATGTCTTGGAATGCGATTGAGTCTCACCACCACTACTGGAATGTCTTTCTGTCTTTACGAATACTTCAATACGCGACTAATAAAACACATAGAATGTTAGGAAGTAGAGCAGACCATGGGTGTCGGGGCCAAGCCCCCTGCATTTTGAAGTTTGAAATTTTCCTATGGAATTTTTAGTAAAAAAGGTTGTTTTCTTAGTTTCGAGGGGCTAAGATGAATTTCACCAATTTCGCCCCCTCCTGGAAATATATTTTTGGCTATCTCTGAAGAATCCACTAATGGCCCCCTCCTGGAAAAGATCCTTCCGACGCCCATGCAGCAGACGTGAACGTTTGACTAGATTTGGTTGAGGATTCTACAGAAATGCTTAGGTGCCTTGATAAAACTCAATAATCATAAGTGAAGGTACTACGCACGAGCGCAGGTAACAAGGAATGTGACACTTCTGCGGCAAAGCTGGCTAATGTTTTGGAAAACTAGTTCCATCAATGAAGTACGTACTTCGCAAAATATTCTCAATACACTTGATACATGTGTGCAGTCAAAGCGTCTCTTCAATTCTAACTTTGAAATAAAATTAATGCTATAACATAGGTCTGTCATCAATGCTGGGCGGCGGTGCTAAGCCCCAAATTTTCCCTTTTCAAGATGTGTTTTAGGCTTAAAACTCCACTATTTTGACGTAATTTGGTGAGCTCATTGGAATTTTAACAATTTCGCGTAAACACTGAAGGGTCAGGGCAAACGCTGGAAAAATTTGTTTCTCTCTCCTTGCCTTTCCAGAACACTTGGTCTCAATACAGTGGCTTCCATTGCATTTAAGAATGTGTCCCCTACTTGTGCTGTTTGGCCGCTCAAACAAAAAAAATGGAGACACATTTGCTATGGAGCACTTGAACATTTGCATGGGAATAGCAATCGAAAAACAACAATTATGTTGACTGCTTGTGCGACATCTATGGGGAATATTTTCGAAATTGGAGTTACGCTGTTAAAAATTCATTATCGCGTTAACTTCGTTACACAACGAACTTAACTTATCAAATTATTATTTCATCACTAAAAATTCAAACATTAAACACCAAATGTCACCTAGGGGGAATAAAGCGCCATTGCTACTGTTTGGCTTCATCTCAAACCACAAAAACATCTAAAAAATTTGACCAGGCTATCGGAGGTGTTTGGGTGGAGTCGGATTAGTAAGAGTAAGAACAGTAGGAGCCGGAGTCGAATTTTTTTATCCGACTCCGGAAGTACAAATGAATCATTTTTTACTTCGCATCCCTGCGTTAGGAATCCTAACTCGTGCCTGTTGAAAATGGAAATGGGACAATTTTTTTTTAACCTTTCATTGAAACATATAATTCTTGCTGTGTATCACGATTTCCGTTCATTACTAGTTGCTACAAACTTGTTGGCAGCCAAACTTCATTCACGTTAAGCTAAGGAGTCAGAAATTTTGGAATGTCAGAGTCGGGCATTTTACCTCCGACTCCGCAATCCTGCTAGCAGTAACAGTACTCGATGCAAAAGTTAATCATGAAAATGATTTCTAGAAAAGCATATTTTTCCAATGTTGAAAAGTTATGGTACAACAGAAAGACACATCCAATCACCATTTAAACATGAGCAATTGTTTACGCACCTGAGCTTGCCTCACTTCAGAATTTTCTTCAAAAAACTTCTCTACTGCTTCTTTTTCGCAGAAAAACTGGTTCTAAACAAACAAATCCAAGTCTGCTTAAACAACACGGCCGAGTGTGGAAATGGCATAACCGATTAAATCACTTACTGGTTGGTCAATCCTCATTTCTTGATCAGGTTCGGTGATGGATTCCCTGTCTCTGCACGTAAAAGAGCAGTATCGGAAAATACAGCCTTTTAACCAATACTTCTCTACGAAGCTTTAGCGATTATTACCAGATTTCCAAAACAAATTCTCTCACGATGCGCAGATATCAGCACTTAGACTGCCTCGTGTGAGCTATTGCAAGATCGTCAGCGCAAGCCTTCTTTATGTAGGCACAACAACCTGAGTCCTGTTATCTTGTATGTTGAAATCATGAAGCCAACCTTAATCAGCCCGTTTGCTCAGAAAAGCACGAGAATATTTCCGGAATGAAGCTTCAAATCCTTAAGCTTACCACTGATGCGAATGATCTAGTTGAAATCACAGTTTTACAATACTTCATTTGCAAACTGCATAACCAAAACTAAGGATATAAACTTGCGCATAACGAAAACAGGACAAAAACGTTTTGTATTACTTTTGTTTCAAACAGTCGAGAAATTCAGTATTTTCTTACTTGTACAAACAAGATATCAATCTCCATGTTTGCTTTTCATTCTTTAACATCTTTTTCAGCGATGTAACTGATTCCTCTCTAATAAAACAACAAAAATCGCAGAATACATGAAGTGAACCACATTAACACGCAATTGCAGTACCAATTTCTTACTCAAAGTGTATTTGAGGAGTGAACAATTTTTGAAGCAAGTCTACATGCTCTTTGCAAACTTCTTCAAATGAATCCACTAAAGTGAAGATATCCATGGAAGATTCACACCGACACAGATTTTGTCTGAAGTCAATGTAGAGACTTGTGGTCACTGGCAAAGAAAAATCAACGACAGATATGACACAGGGGTGATGTTTTTTTTGCAAGTGATTCTCTAAAGAAAAGCAAACCTGTTTCATACGGAGCTTTTTCAAGGTCATATTTCATGCTTTTGTCTTGTCTTGCAAACGTGGTTGGCGTTCTAGGTTCAAGCAAGCTTTTGCCAACGTCGATATCAAGGAATGTGTTGGAAAGCTGTTAAAAATATTTACAAGGTTACTATACACTATCATCGAACAAAACTCAAATATGCTTTGCACTGTCAAGAAAAAAATGAAAACAGTGATGAGCGGAATCAAATAGTTACCGCAATAGTAAGACACACTGCAACACAAGAGAGCACATAGACACATGTTACGCAAGCAGGTCATCTGCACATCATTTAATCAAGATTTTGCTGTGAGCCATGTTTTAATAAGAACCTACAGTTTGAAAGTAAATGCAAGCTAAAAGATAACAAGCTTCAGAGAAAAAAATGCAGAAAAAAAAGTTTAATCCACAAATAAACAAAAAGAAACTATATGTTGCACATAAAAGAACTACAATAGTTGCACATAGAAACTTACTAAAGATGTGTTTTTGTCTTCATTTAAGAAAGATCCACCTTTAAAACTTTTTGACATGCTTGTAGAACCTTTAAAATTAATCACAAGTTTTGAGCCCCACAAAGTGATATTTTTACCTTGGTTAAATGGAACAAAATGACGTGTTGGTAATAAATACCAAGATGAGCAAAATACTACAACTTAGCTATGAAAATTACTTACCATATTGATTTGTAACTGATTTTGGCAACGCAGAAAGTACAGGTGTGCTAACGGGAATGGCATCTTCTAGAAGCTGCATTGCTGCCAAACAGCAAATGTAATGTAAAAGCATAAAAATGCATGACAAGGTAAAAGAAAAAATCAGAAAAACAATAACTGTGACAAAAAATGAAACATGCAGGACTTACATTTCAAAATAGACCCAGTTCGGTTTGCTCTTCGAAAGCTGTCTCTTACCACAGATGGTGAATGAATAATGCTGCTTCCCATAGTTTTCCTACTAAAACAGAGGTTGAAAAATAGAAAGTAAATGCACATAGTGTAAAGTTGCTAACAAGATTTTGTATCTTTAAAATTAAAAAAACTTAGAAACAGACTTCATACTTACTGACATACTGTCATGTAAGATTTAGAAGCCTGCCAACTGATAATTCAGTGGAGCTGAAAGGTCTGCTTGACACCAAACATATTACAGCTGTTATATGGGAACAGTTTTTTCATCAGAATAAATGTCGCAAAGATTTTGGATACAGCTCTAACAATCAGATGTTAGTATGTTGCTTGTTTTTTTCACTGAGACATTTCGGTCATTCTTTGCTGTGACATTTTGGCCACTGAGACATTTCGCTCATTTGTCTCACAGTTTTAAAACTTGCCATAACTGTATCCATTAGTGTGTATCTTCAGACATTCTGACTGAAATGACTTAATTTTTTTCGATCATTTCAAAAAATTCAGTATATGACACAAAAAACTACGTATTTTATAATAGTCACATGTTCTCAAGATCAGTATCTTGGCATAGTTTGGTTCCTAAAAACATAAGTGACTTTGTCACCTAAGCATTATTCTTCTCTTGGCACAAAACTGCCCTGTAAGTCAGCTTTTGAGCTGCTGTATGTGAGTCCAGTTGACAATACATGGACATTTGACATTTGTGGTATGCTTTCTAATTTCAACTGTAAAACCTTTACCTTTTTGGGTCCAAATAGGATCCATCTTGAACATCCATCTTGTTTTTTTACAACTTTTGTAGTGAAGACAATAAAAATACAAAATAAGTACTGTGAAGTTTTACAGTTCCATAAAGTTATGTTTAAATCCAGAATAGCATAACATCAATCTAACCTGCAATAAACCTGTACATGGCAGCAAACATCAACGATTCAACTGCTTGAGTACGAGTCACTTCATACACATTTTCCCAATCGCATGCGCATCAAGGGTGACGCAGATGCTTTACATGTTTATGAAGCATAATTTATACCGTTGAGTCACTGTGCTGCAAGAGCAATATTGAAAAACTTATTTTTAACACAAGGATTTTCACACTTAGCAGTGATACAAAAAAGTGACCTATGTCTCTCTAGAATTACAAAAAATCGTTTTCAGAATGATTGTTATTGCAATGCACCAACAGAGAATTACATCAACATCAGCAAAATTCAACCAACCATCACAGAGTTCAAAACTAATGCAACAACTACAGAGCAGGTCAAACCTCTGCAAAATACAAAAAACTAGTGGTTCTTTCCTAAACCTTTCTGTGTATTGCTTGATTTTCAATAGCACTCAACCTGAGGAAAATGAAGTGCGATACCAGGCATTAGCTGTAGGAAGTTAAATGAATTAGTGTCAATTCTAAGAGAAATATGAGATGAGTGATGAAGGATCTTCTTACAAGCCCTACGCCTGTTTTGGCCAACTCAAAACAATAACAATTCTAGGAAGTCATTTTTGGCAACATGCATTGATGACTGAATGCAGTCATTAATTTTGGTAGCCCACACCTACTGTTCAATTTATTTTTTGCATATCATACTGATTTCTGTTTATTTATTTTGCAAATGAAAACATGTGGGAAAGTGTAGCAAGCACAACAATATTTTTAATTGGTTTCAACACTCATGATGAAAAAGCTATGCTGAAAGTATCAAATACCATGTGACCACTGCATTCTATAAACTACCCTAGTGCTATAAACTCTAAGCAGATAGTTGAGTGTTTTGACTAATTTTGAATCTGAAAAAGTGATTGACAACAAAATCTAATGATAGTTTGATTAGTATAGAACTGATTCTTGAATCCTTGGTTAGGCGAAAAATATGGCATGCATCATAGAAAACACTTTATATGTATTTTAGTACAACTGTTCTTTCAACTACCATATTTTTTGGACCATAAGGTGCAGTATCAAAAATTGAATGCTAGCTATTCTTTTTTCAAACATAAGGTGCACCAGATTACAAGGCGCATTAAATGAAGCAAGACTGAGATAACACATGACGGGGTTTAATCGGACAGATTAAACTCCCTTGGATTACTGTACATACGAGGGACTTTAAGCTGTTGCACATGCCTAATCAACTAGACATGAATAGAATAAAACTTGTGCACATGTTTGGTTGGTGTGCACCATTGTAGTCAGGAGCCTCATGGAATAATACAATCTGTGGTATGTGCTAGCTACTCTCGAAACCACATATGCTGCTCATTATAATTGTTGTTGGTATATTATGTAACACGATGGTCTGTTTGCAAAAAAAATCATAACTAGCAATTATATAAATAGCACCGTTTACCACATAAAATTGGTTCTAGATGAGAAAGCACAACCAGATCCATACAACAGGTGCATCACATTATAAGGTGCACTTTCAATTTTTGAGAAAATTAAAGGGTTTTAAGTGCACCTTATGGTCTGAAAAATATGGCAGATGTTTTGAGGAGTTTGTGAAATTGTCTATACCAGGGATGTGCAATATTTTTTGTCGGTGGGCCATATAACCAACTTCAGACATCTAGGTGGGCCACACGAAATTTTAGTTTTTTAACATAAACTGTCGGGATTAGGATTTTCATGCATGATGGGAAAAAATCAGAGTGTTGGCAAGGGCCACACTAAATGGCTTGGCGGGCTGGGTTGTGGCCCGCGGGCCGCCTGTTGCACACCCTTGGTCTATACACTCTATTTTCTATTTCAGAAGTTTGGTAACTGGTGTCCACATAAATGATAATTTTAAGAGTTATAGTTATGACACCAGAAATAGCTCCAATCATAGTTTATTTGAAACAGGGGTGGGAAATTATTTGTGCTTTGGGGCCACTTTGAAAAGGCGGCATTTTTTGGAGAGCCGTACCTTCTTATGGGAGTAAAAGCAAGTCTCGATGTATAGCCTCAGCACTAATATTTACTATGAGAAGTTGGGGAAAATTTCAGATTTGAAGATTTTCCTGAATGCTTCTGCGGGCCACATTTGGCCCGCAGGCCGCTATTTGCCCACCTCTGCTTTAAACCATCAGTAAATACAAATATCGGAAAGAGTATCAAAGCAAAATATATCTGCCCATTAAACTGGATCTCAAGGCTCTACTAGTTTTCAAACACAAGTCAAATTACACCTTCTTGGTCATGATGAATAAACTTTATCCACATTACCTTGATATATTCTTTGTGTTTTTAGTATATGTTCTATGCATGTTACATGCTCTGTGCTTATTATGTCCTTGTTGTTGCTGTTTGCTTTTGCCTGAAATATCAACCTACCACTACTTACTAATAGCACTTCCTTGTGTCTATGCTATTTTTTGAAGTTCCTACTTCTTTTGTCTCTTGCTGCTGTGACAGCTGAACACGTATGACTGACATATGATCAGCATACTTGATGACCTTTGGGTCTCTTCATTAGCCATGCAAACAAGCATGAACTGTGTGTGTTAAGAATCTAACTTTTTTTCAGTTCTGGTCAGAAATAAGTTAATTCTAACATACTCTACAACTGTTCTGAAGTTCCTCACTGCTTATAACATTTTTTCCAGTTAGCAGATCACATGTGGCTAATGCAATGTAATGATTCAACCATAAGAGCAGCCTCAGAAGTTTCAAGCAGAGTAGAACATATCACAATAGCTAGGCCTATAGCATCATCATAAGCTTTGTGATTGTGATAGTCAAGGTAGTTAATCAATAAGCAAAGTAACACTACACAAAGGCACAGTAATACTTACAGAAAGCAAAAGCATTTGGAAAGCAATGACTATGCCAAGGTTTCAACATTTTCTGTGAATTTTTATAGTGCGCAGAAATTTTTAGTAGCACACACAGCTTTGGCAACTCTTAAGCTGACCATTCATTCATCAACAGACTGTAGTTTATTGGTCAAAAACTGATGTCATCTATACCCCATTCCATCTACCTACATTGTGGCATCAATGTGTCATTTTGCTTAACCCAAAACATGGTATAGAAAATGAGATAAAACTAGGAAGTGAAAGGAATGTCAGAGGCAACTGTGAAAAAGAATCTCTTTTCACACGTGGTGTTTCATTATTATTGCTATTAATAGTTCTCTAAGAATAATATTACACTTAAAATTATAAACTAGGCACTGCTATGCTAGTCCAAATCCCATTCATGCACTCCTAGTTTTTTGTCACACAGCATGGAGTGCAGAGCTGCATTTTTGCATCCCTGAGCAATGCCCTGAAACAAAGGCAAGTGGCAAGCACTAATGCTGGTTAATAGCTTTTGCATATAAGTTTAGGGTTTAAGCTTGGGGTTTAGATTTAGGGTTTAGGTTGAGGGGTTTCAGGTCATGTGACAATGACCATATGCTAATCCAAGTGTATTGCTCTTGTCACATGACCAATTCAGCCAATTGGGTTCACCTAATGGCAAAATAGCTTCAGCAATGGTTGTGCCTCAAATGGCAAAATACACACTGCCTTGTGTAAATCATTTGACAAAAGTGATTTTGCAACCTAAATAAGTATAACGAATATCAGCTTGCTGTAAACTGCTTTTCAACATTTTCAAGAACTTGGCAAAGCAAGCAGTGAAGGAACAACCCCTCTTGCAAAGATGAATGCACCGCAGAAAAGTAGCTAGTGAAGACTGCTACACAGTATGTTTAGCCTATATTAAGGAGCAAATTAGCAAAATACCTTTTCACCAAAGATACGCCACAAAAACATCTTTAGTTTTACAGTTGTTAATTAATAAGAACACGATACCAGCAGTAACTTTGCAAACGCTACACTTTCAACTTCATTATTTCATACCTAATATTATTACCAACCCCAACTGGAATAGCCAAGCTATGCGCAACTTTGGTACGGATGGTTCAACTTCAACACAGGGTCAGGTCTCCATGCCGATGCCCTGCTACCCTGTACATGATGGAAACAATGCTTCTTGTTGGCAGGGATCCTATTCAATATATTCTGATAAACCCAGATTGTACAAGAAAAAAACATTTACATACTAAAAAAAAACAGAAATGTTAATTTGCAAAAAGACATAGGCCTATGAATGCAGAGGTGAAATGATGATTAAAATACTGATTTACTTACAGTTGCTCTTCAAAATGTCCGTCTACAGCGTGAACGTTAACATTTATATTACTTTTCTGTAGCTGAAGACATTTTATATTGTCTAACGCTGTTGACTGGTGACACACTTAGAATTAATGACATCTCCCACTAATTTAGTCTTAAGGAGTCCAATAGCCATTTTGCTTGCATCTTGACAGTTGAGTCTCAGTTTTAACACATTTGTTTTTGGTTTTAGCATCATGCTTGTACTTTATATATTCATCTAATGATTGTATGAGAACACTGTAATGACTTTCACTGGGCTTCTCACAATCGGTCACTTTGGTTTTATAGTTAGTTGGTTTTTGCCTTTAGTTATAATACAGTAGCTTAATATATGGACTTCTTACTACAATCTCAAATCTGCACACTTTTTTTCCCTGATCTTGCTTTAGCCTTTTTTCATTTTTGTCATTTCACATGTAAGCTTTTGCTTACAAATTTTCTGGGACTGAAGATGCATCGCCGACATGAAATCAATTTCCTAACAAAGCAATCGCGATCAGATTTGACTGTGTCACCTTGTGGTATCTTGATGGTGAGAATGACCAAAAGATCCTGCGAGTGTGTTACTGCAAGAGCAAGGAGACACTTCGAGCAGTAAAAATAAAATCTAACCAACAATGCAAAATGCTTAGCTACAGTATAGCATTTACTACAGTGTAGTGTATAACAATAGGCAGTGTCTATTTTTCCACCACAATGGCAGCAGGAAAAGGCTTGGTAGAAAGGAAGTAAATATAACTAAAAGATAAACCTACAACCTAACCCTAATCCTTACCCCAACCTAACCTATCCCTAACCTAAGCTAACACTAAGCTAAGCTAACCTAATGCTAAGCTAACACTAAGCTAACCTAACCCTAACCTCACCGTAATTGAAACCTCACCCTACTAATATTATCAGTCAGAGTAACAGCAGCCTTCAGATACAAGCGCAGCAGCCGCTAGCCCAATGATAACCATCATAAGACGATCCCTGACTGTCTGTAAGTGTAACAACACTCTTTTAGGCGCAAAATATACTGACTGAAAGGCCTAAACCAGTGGTTCCCAATCTTTTTCATCTCGCGACCCCATTTGAAAACATGACATAAGCTCGCGACCCCATTCAAAAATACGACATAGTCGCTCAGTCCCAGCCATTAACTGCAACATTAAAGGTGTTCAAATAACAACCGACAAGATGAAAAGCACATCATTTTACATGGTAGCCTACAACTACATCCACTGTATTTACATTCATATGCATAACTAACAGCACCCATGTTAATCAATAGGACGATTGTGTTTGCAGCCGTGCAACTACAGTAGTCTTGAAATTCGTGGAGACGTATTGGTGTCATAGCTAAGCTCATCTCATGTCATTCTGAATGTCCAGTCTATTCTTTGACTTCTGTTTTACTGTAATGTGAACAGGGGTTGAAAATCCAGCCTCACAGACAGGGGTAGATATTAGAAATTAGGGGCCCGAGGCAAACTCTTAGAAAAGTGCCCTAAAGTAAAACAGTTGTTGAGGAGCCCCTTTGGCACGTTTGCAAATAGGCAGTGTCTAGCCGTACGGCACCGTATGGCTAGCTTCTGGGGCTAACCGTACGGCACTCTCATCATGGTGCACTGTGATTGGTGGAAGCAGTGGTGTGCAGCGGTGCGACACGGTTAAGAGTTATGAGGCTCTAACCCTACCTGGTATGGCTGTTATACATTTATGTGCACTGTGCACTTTGGGTTTCTGCTCAGCGCTGCACTCCAGTGTACACCGATAAGTGAGCCTGCATTATTCCGCAACGATGTGCATCGCGACAAAGATGCTCCTTCACAACTCACACTGCTCAACGACACGCTTCAGCGCAAAGATGCTCTTCACCGCTCTTCCGCTCTTCTCAACGACAACCGTGTTGCACCGCTGCGCACCACTGCTTCCACCAATCACAGTGCGCCCTGATGAGAGTGCTGTACGGCTAGCCACAGAAGCTAGCCATACGGGGCCGTACGTCTAGACACTTCCTTGCAAATAATTGTTGCTTTATTTTGAAAAGCATATGACTTGCTTCAGATCTTATTAAAATGTGACTTTAGAGTGGTTTATAAGTTTTTTAATAGAAACGTGCACAAGCATGTTTTTTGCTGAGACCTTTCGGTCGTCTTTCTTCCAATAATATTAAATCGTACTGAAACATTATTCACTAACCTTATATTTTGGACATTATGACTGAGGTGACTTAATTTGTTTGGTCATTTCAAACTAAATTCGGTCGATCACTGGAAAAAGCCAGGCAAAAGCCAAGTGCGAAACTCTCAAATGGTACCCGCGGAATCTCTGAAAAAGGGGACTCGAGACAACTATTTTTTGTTCACCTCCTCTTACCTAGGTAAAGTGCCCGACTTTTCCAGCCGCCCTTTTTTCAATGGATGCGAGGTTCGCACGTAAAATTGAAAAGCCTCAAAAAAGCATAAAATGAGCTAATATCACAAAATAAACGCAAGAAAATGAAAGAACAACTTCTGAACATCACATCTAAAGCAAAAAAACTTGCAAATATGTTGCACCAAGCTCATACAAATTGTTCAAAACAAGCAAGTTTTTAAAAAGTAGTGATAATTCAACTAAAAATTAAAATACTTTCCGAGGGGGTTATGATGATACATTTTACATCAAAATCTTTGGAATTATCCAGCTATTGATCTGTAAAAAAATCGCGGGGTTATTTTTGTTTAAACGAAATGAGAAGAAAAAATCGCAAAAGGTACTCTAACACCAAAAATGCCTTTCGTTGCCAGATTCTCGTGTTGCACGACTATCGATTTCACTTCAATATTAAAATACTTTCCGAGTGGGTATGATGATAAATTTTATATCAAAATCTTTGGAATTTGTCCAACTTGTGATCGGTGAAAAATCGTTTCTACCGAAATTTTACCGAATGTTCTATCAATCACTGACCTGTTCTTAGACCTGCCCACAGTTAGTTTCCCTTTATTTAGAACTGATAAAACGTTTTGTTTCTTCCATTATCTTACACCATCATTGAAAGCTGATCTCAACCTGAAACAAGCCTTATGTACTTCTGCAATTGCATGGAGTTAGTGCTTTCTCCATCACCAAGTATTAGTTTTATATACATGCCTGCAATCACAAAGGCATACTTATTATATTTGTACGTTTCTTGTAAAAGATGCAGGCACATGCATTTTCTGTTTTCACAAAACCGTATGAAACTTGGTTTTATTGGTATGCTGAGTGCTTCTCTGCATTAGATCATGATGAAAGAAAATCATGTTGTTTATCTGTGAAAACACTGATATAGAACAGTTTGCAAGTAGATATCAACAGTTTTAAATCTGTACAACAGTTTGGAAATGCGTTGTGGTTCACTGCAGCTTCTAGCGTTGA
>Ga0210059_1008885_pt1 | contig 15765 bp, 9 predicted proteins | sample Ectturendosymbi2_FD_188042 | JGI IMG/M metagenome (GOLD analysis project Ga0210059, IMG submission 188042) | Ecteinascidia turbinata endosymbiont from Florida, USA - Sample 2 (SPAdes) (version 2) | ecosystem: Host-associated > Tunicates > Ascidians > Unclassified | place: Key West, Florida... | reverse complement strand
CACTTCGTCTTTTACTGCTGAGCTGGCGAGAAGACGAAGTGGAAGGTTTGGTCTCGGCAGCTTCTTGTTTTTTTGTCAATTCTGGGTTAATTGCCTCTAGGTACTTATGCACATACACGGAGTCATTGTCTATAATAACTAGACTACTTGGGCGTGGCGACTTGGCGTCTACTGGGGCAGGGGTGGGTGGACGTCGACCGCTTTGGCCGTGCTTCGTTGGACTTCCGGGCTTGTTTCTGTATCCGTGGAAACGGGAGTCACTTCTGTCTGTGGATTTGGATCGTTTTTCGAAGCTGGAGACGATCTCACTGACAAACCGGCGGTTGGGATCTGAAACCATAGTAAGTATTCCTAGGACTTGCGAGCAGATGTGGACAAACTTACAAGACAGGTATCGAGATCACATTAACAACCAGGTTTGAAATTAGTCATAACAAATTACGCCCAAACCATTTTCTCTCTTTCCCAATATCACAACATAGCAGAAGGGATTAGTCCAATAACAACAATGAGTTTGCACTCAAAGCGCTGGCACAACAATAAAGCTTATGGGTTACTAAAATACCGGGACAGTCTTCAAATCCGGGTATGTTTCGCCTTGCCGGCCGACTTCTACCAGTGTTGCTGCTTTTTTCAATAACCACCACTTCTCTTTCAGACGAAGGAGATCTGACACAAGCTCCAACCGAACTGCCTGCATCGTGACAAGAATTTAACAAGACTCAAAAAACGCCGCGTAGAGCACATTGCATACGAAGCGTAAATAGAATGAGATACAAGGTTGGCCACTTGAATTTATGACGTTGCTCCCTACAGATTTCTAACAGTTTTTGGAAAAACGACAAGCATTACAAAATCAAAAATAAACTGAAACATGTACCTCGGGGTATGTGCCTGCGTTTGGGATCAATGTTCCGACCTCTGGCTTCGCGTTTGGGGGATGCGTCGGTGCTGTTCGTGGCTGCTTCGCTTGAAGACTCCGATTCTTTACGGCCACGTACTGCTGCAGCATCCTCACTGGCAACAGTCGACCAGGAAGTAAATGACGAGGCTGTCGGGCTTAATGGAGAATGCTTTGTGGGGGAAGAAGACCCTGATGTTTTTCGCTGAACTTGCGGTGGAGGATGCCGCACTGGGGTGGATTCCAAACTTTCAAACACCTTGAAGAAATAATTAAGTTCATAAACGCCTAAATCAAAACCCGACTGTAGAGCATTTTCATGTAATAGCTCTGTTGATCAAAGGTGTTGTCGAAACATTTCATCAAGATGAAAATTTCTTCAAATTCAAAAACCAATCAATCTCCGACATACCGCAAATGCAAACGCCAATGTAGATAACTAACATGAAAGTCCTCGTAAAGCTTTAATTTGGCACTAATCTAGCTAGAATGCTGCATTTTAACCCGACGATTATAAATTTAATAGTTAGGCATTACTTATCTCGTGAAAATACCCTTCTTAATACTAAATTCATCCACAGATTTTCTTCAAAAACGGTAACATTCACCTTACGTTTTTCAATTTTCTAATCCACCCTGTCGAAACGAAATACAGGAGCCCCATGTCAAAGCCATACAAAAAGTCAGGCTAGAGTTACGCAGATACACAGCTGATTACACTCTGCCAGACAATATTCATGCAAAGCTGGCTTTCGTATGAATAACTGTTTTAACAGCACAATAAAGGTATAATAAAGAACAACTTTTTCCAAGTTGTAATTATCATTTGAAGAGTCTTGGACTATCATTACCTAAGTGTGGGAAGCAGCTGAGGCACATTTTAAACTTCTTTTCAAATAAACAAAAGCTCTTGATGGCTCATTTGGATGTAGGTTTGTGGGTAAAAGACTAATTGGTCCGAAAATATTAGGGAACATTGACCTACCTAATTGCATTTCAGAAAAGCGATTGTACCTACAAATGAACACTGTTAATCGCATATTAAGGTTGCCAAGGTTAGCTTTTTTGGATTTCCATGCGTTTATCCGGAATTAGTTTGTAGTGCACACATAAGTGCTCATTTACCCTTTCCCATCTGAAGTAACCTTGTAATGGCGCTACTATAAAGCAACAGAGACCCTTTCATATTTTGTAGACTGGTTTGTCTTAAAACAGATGTTATCGCACGTTGACCACAACACATTCTTTAAAGCAAGGTTGTCATTGTGGTTTTCTTCTTTTTGTACTCGTAATTGCTTACGAGCACTTGGTTCTGGCATTTTACCGTAAATTCTACAATTCTGCAGCGCTTCGCAAACAAACGATCATAAAATGAATGTAGTTCAACTGTACGGATGTACCCTACTGTCCTTCACACGTGCTTAGCCAACTTACATTCATGTGGTCGCAATGTAAATTTGTTAAGCGCGTACGAACTACGAAGTACAGAATTATGTTAGCGCAACGAAAGCTACTTATTGTTTTTAAACAATTGCAGTAATCGTTTTCATCACATGCTTTACTGCATTTAAAGACAAACACTGGAAGGTGCACCTTAAACCTTATAACTAGTATTTCGGTTAATCCAGGGATCTCAATCTTAAGCTGCTCCGACGTCCAAATGAGGACTTAAAAGTAACCCGAGGGTAGCATTTTGACCCAGACACAACAATGGTGGTATTTGAACCTTACCAGAAACATCTTTTGCATCCTATTTCCTGCTAAAGGTATCGTGAGTTATAGGCAAATCATTTCTAGGCGTCTCTACATTCGTTAAAAAAGAACTTGTTCACTTGCTGGCCGAGCACTTCTAAGCACTGGTGAATAAACTAACTAACCTAAATTTTAATTATTTGCAAATTCCCAAAAAGCATCGTGGGTCGTGTGTTTAAGACCCCGGGGTTAACTCAATGATTTGTTCAAATTCTATTATGCAATTAACCACGATGCATGAACCAGAGTATTTTCTTAGCAAATGATGGGCTATGGTTTGGTATTTATGATCCTTGTGTGATAAAAAGGATAGCAACTGTTTTAGTTTTAAGCTTATTTTGAGGTAGTGAAATCACATTCAAAGAAGACATGAGGAAACTCCATTGACTACTGCTTAAAATGCAGCTAATAGCCAATGAAAACAATACTGGCTGATGTGTACGGTCTCTTACCAATGTACACATGGGGTATCAATCTTGCATGATTATCATTGGTGATATGGTGCAGGACAGAATTTCAATTTTTTTAGGTTTTTTTTACAGCAGAAGGAATAAAAAATGAACACACATGAAAAAAGCTGAGATGGCATTCTGAGGAACAAATAACGCAGTGGTGAACAATGCATCATGTGAGCAAGTGTAATGCAGTTAAATTTAGTGATAACCACCATGACAGTTCAACAGCTTTTCCTTAATTTCTTTTATTTTTCGGGAGTAACAAATATTTACTTTTGTGTCAATAAACTTTTCACAGCAACCATCTTCAACAATTGAGTTTCAAACCTACCACACTCATAGATAAACTAACTTGTCAGTGCAGTTAGACATTCATGATCAAGATCATAGGAATCCTGTCATCGCCATTCATTAAGTTTCTTGTTTGATGTTAGCAAACTGCTCATTATACACTGCTAATTTATAAGATTAAACTCTGAAGCCCTAGCCAAACCCAATCACAAAACGAAAAAGTGGTATATAACACGTTTGAGATTAACAAGAGATTCAAGGGTTTATTTCATGGCTAATATCAGCAATGCTGTACTACACAATGTGAATAGTCAAACTCATAAAAATGTATTCCACCAACAATCATTGCAGATGACTTATTTACTTTTTGCAAATTTAGAAGTCCATAACATTGTTACTGTTCATTATGATGTACTAACTAGATCAACGGTGCGCATTTGCAGCCTACAATGATGAAATTTGCAGCCGTCCACATGTAATTTAAAATATAAGATTTGGTGGCCGTGCTGGCGTACATTAAAGCGAAACAAACACAAGGCAACCGGACTTTCCAAAATTATCTGCCAACAAGCAAGATCAAGGGAGTCGTTGATTGCTACAACGCTGTGCAAACTTTTCTTTTAATAAATTTGTCAAAGTGTTTGACATTTTATTTTACTTTTAGGCACAAGTAAATGACATACACCGGATAAAACCTATTCTTTGATTAAACATATCTCGTGAATATAACTCGAACTCATTGGCAGCCATACTTCATATAAATAAAAGTAATGCGGCCGCCAATAGAAAAAGGTTGTACACTCCTGTACTAGATGCTTAAATGCAAGCCATGCAGCTACCATCTAGTCAATATGTGAGATTACCATCAATATCAGGTTTTGTACAAAACAGATCTTTACATCTAAGCACACATTAACTTCTGCTAAAACTTTTGCCTTTGTGTCTTACTGCAGCTTTTAGTGTGTGCAAAATGACAAATATGCTAAGTTTTCACATTAAAACATGAGGTGAAAAGTTGACAAACAAACTACTTAATGAAATTACACAGATTTGCGAAGGTAAAATGCAAAAAGGCTAAGTGAAAGGTGCCAGAAGGTCAGCGTTATGACAAAATGCTATGCTCTGGAGCAGTGCTTCTTAACCTTTTTTAATTTTGTTCACCCCTGCCACTGATTGCTACATTCCCTTATACCAGGGGTCACCTGGGGTCATCTTTTTCAAAATGAGAGCTACTTCTTTGTACATATTTATGTGAAGGGCTACCAATTTGATACACATATTTCTGAAATAAAACTTTTTGAAAAATGAGAGTACTTCTTTCATGCAAAGGGCTACCAATTTGATACACGCACTTCTGAAATAAAAATTTGTCTTCAATCATGTTATCATTACCAAAATTAAAAATATTCATCACTGTGAAGACACTGATCCTGTTATCTTATTTTCAGAACAAGCCCGCAGGCAACCCACATGGTTTGGTGACCCCTGACTTATACATTGCAAATGTATGGCTGATATGACAATAATCATAGTAAATTGAATGTTCATTTGTTAGACAATGGTACTTTGCTCTACTTTATATCTACAGCATGCTTTTCCGCCATCCGCAAATTGGCTGCTATCTTTAAGCATGGTTTGATTACAAATTCAGCTTCGCAAAATGTTGTTTCGTTTCATCAGCACATGCGCCATTTGAAGAGAGTAAAGGAGACAGAGTCAATTTCCGATTGATGGAGGGAATTTTACTCTGCGCACAAATACTCATGCTGTTGCATGAAAAATTGCAAGGACTTACTCTGAAGAATGCTGTGATTGTTTTATAATTGACTCCACATTTTTGAAGGAGCCAAACACTAGTCTCCAGTGGCGTAGCCAGCCCAGAAATTTGAGGGGGCCAAAATGTTTTATTTTAGGCGAGTAACACTAAAAACGCCTCTCAAAGCACAAAATGACTACATTTTCTAAACATTTGGGGGGCAATGGCCCCTTTGGCCTCCCCTGGCCTATGCTGGTCTCTATATTTAAAATTGCAAAACCTGCATGGAGCAGACGGTTCATGGCTTGATTCTTCATTTTTGGAAAATGGAAATCCATACTTAATTTAATCATTATCCCATTTATGCTTTGTAATTTTCTAAAGGAGCTGATTCTTGACACTAAACTTCCTTTTTAAACCTGGTTCTTGAAGTCAGCTAAGCTGACATGTCCTGATCAGTTTTATAAATTTGCATTTACTTATATCAAAACAAAGTGTTTTTGTTCACATTTTTCAGCCATTCTGCAGGTATTATTTGAGCTGTGAACATATACTAGATATTGGAATCAATATCAAACTGGTAACAAACAAATATCACAAAGAGGTTACTCCTGTATGTCGCCTGCTAAGGCTTGCACTTTAGATAGGTGACTTGAGATTGATAATGAAATAACGTACTACGATTCCAGCAGATAACCTTCATACTAGAGTACACGACACTCATGCAGAGCACAGGGTTGGTAAAAATCACGATTTTTTTATTTGAATCGGATTTTTTTTATTTCAATCAGCTTTGTTAGATTTTTTTTATTCACTATGTAGAGGGTGGCCACCAAACAAGTAGTAATTTTTAATTTTAATTGAAGAGTTTGTTTCAATATAGATATTTTGTGCAGTGCTTCTTCTAGCACAGCAACAGTTGTTATGATTGATAAAACTTTAATTGCTTTTATATCTTGTGTTGTCATAAGAAGTCCCTGCCTTTCATAATGAGTGAATCCGATTAAAATGCTAATTAAATGTGTCATAAAAATCACACAAAGCTTTAAAACTTTGTATGATATTTTGCTTGTTTTTGTTGATTTTATTACTGATTTAAATGAAATAATTTAAACCAATCAACCTTGACCAGAAATAGCTGAACTTTCATTCAAACTTTTTTGCGCTTATGCAAAATCCCTTAATGCAAATAAGTTCATAACACCAGCACTGGTGAACAAAATGAAATATTTACTAAAATGCCAATACTGAATCTGCCAGTTTAGTAATTTCATTGACACTCATGGCACAAATGCATAAAATGTTAAAGACCTATAATAATAATATATCTGTCTTACGAATCAAAAATATGTTCCATAACTATGTTTACAGTCGACAGCCTTCATCAGGGCTGCAGAAAGTGTGGAAATCGGGAAGGAGCTTCCCGGGAAATTGTACATGCTCGCGAGAAATTAATCACCTGCAAGTCAAGTAAAATCAAATAATATGCCAAGAATTGCAAGAAAACCATAAAACCAATTGTATGAATTTTCTCACACAGTTATGGTGGTCCAATACATGGCCTTGTGATGCAACAGTTACTCCTACCTAACAATGGTGGTCTCATACAGTCGCTGGTCGAGTGCAGGGTTGCCAATTTAGCATTTTTGAAACCAAATTTAAAATTCAGGCTTTTTTGACGCACTTGGCCTTTTTTGAAAATCAAAAATACCAGTCAAAATCTGACTTTTTCTTTTTGATTTTTTTCAGTCTAAAAGGCTCGGCTCTTGCAAAACATAGTCTTGAGCTGCATATTCATTACAAATCTCTTGTGACGGAAGTCTATGACCATGCAGGGTGCAAAGAATATTGCAAAGATTTTACTGTTCTCCTAAAAAATTTTGACATAAAAACAACTGTACGACAGTGTATTTGTGGGGAAAGAAAATGCTTCAAAAATTGGAACTGCATTTTATCAATGTTTCTGACAAGTTTTAATATCTATTTTAGTTTGGAGCCTATATGTCTTAGGACTGCTATCTGGTATATTTTGGCTTGTTTTGAGACAAGGTTTGGCTTTTGTGGTGAACCTGATTGCGTGTCGTAGACTCGTAATGGCGGCGGAAAGCTGTTACTTATAACATTGTTGCTATGATGACACATGTAGTCAGAGGACATTGAGGCCAACACGTCCTTAAAACTATGCGCGTTTATGCAAGCGAACTTCATTGCGTTAGATAGCAGAGTGGATGGTAGCGCGAGCATCAGCTGGAAGCTTTTGAATACATTCAGATTGTTAGTACTTGTCTGTACAACTGCCTTGATTAGTGGTTGCCTTACTGGGTTACCAATCGAAATGGTATTGCATTCTGAGTGCCATTCCGGAATGCTCAACTCATGCCCAAACCAGTATCCACCCACAGCAAGCTCACTCCGGTAACTGCGCACTTGCGCCTAAAAAATGCATGCATAGAACGTTCACTGAACAGAAACTTTAACACCGTCTGAATATTGTTCTATAGGTCGGATGGGTCGAAAACCAATTTCGCCACCACCGAACTAGCTGCAACAATCCACGCCTAAAACATGACGCCATTCTGGAATGGCACTGCACTTGTAGCTAGAGCTTAATTTTTTGAATGAGCATAAAATTGCTACAGCATACATCACAGGATGCCAATACCAAAACTAGCACTTTCAAATGGGATTTTTTGTGTTTTTTCCAGAAAATTGGTTAGTTATTTATTATGAACATTTAATCAAAGACAGTCGATGCTAATTCTTAATGCTGACTTTTGCATCTTTGGCTTTGTGTATGATGAAGCAATAAGTATAATTCAGTGTAGGCAACACAAAAATCCCAATAATTAGGGTTGCAGTATTTGCTAAAGACAATGCTGCAGACCTTCCTGTTGCAGAAAGCAACGCAATATGCAAAAGAGCTTTAACATAATCAAGTTTATAGCAAAAATGTTCAGCTCATCCCTCAACTAGCATCCACTCACAAGGCCACTCTGGCAACTGCGCACTCGCGCCCAAAAATGCATGCGTAGATTGTTCACTAAACATAAACTTTTAACACCATGTGAATATCGTTCTACAGGTCGCGTCGGTTAAAAACCGATTTCGCCACCACCAAACTGGCTGCAACAATCAACATTTGAAACACGACGCCACAATCACTTCAAATGCTGCACCACTAGCAAATTAAAACCACTTTTCTGAAAATCGCAAGCAGTTCCCAAACACCTTTTGTGCAGCTCTCACCAGTCTTTCAATAAAACCAGTAGCATAACCAGCCCAAAAATTTTGGGGGAACCAAACAAATTGGGAGGCCAAACTGTTAACACTATTTGGTTTGGGATACCCCCTCTCAAAGCACAAAACGACTATATGTCCTAAAAGTTAAGAGGGAGAATGGCCCCATAGATCCCCCCTGGCTACGCCTGTAAATTAAACCTCTAATATTTTGTGTAACAGACTATGTTCTGCTATAAAACAAAACGCGTGAATTGACTTGCGTTAAAATTTTAGTGCAACTATCTCACAAAATCATAGGTTTGGATTTGGCTCCCTTCAGCGAAAAGGTTGAGAACCACTGGCTTATACTGTGCAGGAGCCGCAGGCATGCCATGATTACACGACTTGAGAGTAGGAATTGCCCGACCCGGCTGTGCGAGTTTCGTACAATCTTGCCGCGTTAGAGATTGTCACGTTACACATGCGTTAGAGATTATTAAAATTTATTATTTGTAGAATATCTTTACTTTGGTGTCTAGAAGTCTCTCAGTGGTCTACAAACTACGATTTAGTTGGTTGTTAGAAACCGTGTTGCGGTTTCCCAAATGCCGGCAATTGTTGCGAAGCTTCATGTAAGCAGTCCACATCACTTAAATAAATTATTTAAAACTCTAATGTAGTAAGAAGTTATTTGCAAATTGAAGGGTGCCCACAAAATACAACTTTTAAAAGTGCGTTATGCAAGGGTTAGGCGTGAGAATTTGATCAGATTTGACTTTGAATTTGCAAGGGTTAGTGATTTTGGTCCACATGTCATTTTTGCAGTTAAAATGACATAGAATCTGTGGCCTCGGTCCTGTTCCGTGTGACCTCACAGTTGCTATGATTGATAAACCTTTGAATGGTTTCAACTTGTGTTGTCATAAGAACTTAATTGGCCTTCTACACTAATAGTGTATAGCAGAGGTTCCAAATCTGGGATATTACATGTACCCCCAGGTGTACATTTGCCTATCTGCAGGGTACAGTCATTGTACATTTGCAACAAATTAAATTTGAGACATGAAAATGGAATATACCTTTATAGTTTCAAGATTCTAAAAGTTCTATTAAATATTCACTAGAATTTTAGTATTTCACTCAGGCTTTTTGTGATAGGAAATTTTAGAGGAACATGCTCATCTGTTGAAATGCTAAAGGGGTACACGTTCAGAGAAAGGTTGGGAACTCCTGCTGTATAGGCTATGTGAAAACCTATTAGAATGTTAATTAAATGTGTCATGGACATCACACAAAGCTCCAAAATGACATGATTTTTTTGAGTTTTAATGTTTGATTTAACAAATAATTTCTATTGCTTGATTTAAATCATGATTTAAATCACTTATTTAAATCAATCAACCCTGGCAGAGCACAGCAGAGATTCCACCACTCGAGTGAAATAAAACATGGCATCTCTCAGTAAAATCTATCCCCATTACATTGTGTAAAAACCTTACTATGGTGCAGTTGTAATTGCACCATAGTATGGTTTTTTGGAAGTGATAATTCACTGACTGATGTAGAGATAAAGTTAGAACACCAAAAGTTTGCTATTTTAGTCACAATTGCTGATATGTGTTGGGTTAAAAATAAGGCAAATGCACGTTACCAGATGATATAAAAAATTAACAGCAATTTCATTCACCCTTCATTCATCCCTTTTGGGTAAAAAAATTACACAGAAAAACTTTTTACACAAAATTTGGTTATTTTGTCATAACTTGTGATCCAGAAATGCTAGAAAGTCAATCAAAAGCTCAAAAAACTTGGATTTTGCCTAGTTTCCATTAAAAACTTATGCGAAATACTTGCCTCTTGTGGTTGGGGCCAAAGCTTTAATAACCTTGGAAAAAACAGGCTAAACCTTATGACACTTATGACATCAACCACATAGAGCCTGAAACCCAAAACCTAAAAACTTTTTTAATTGCAAACTAGAAGACTCACTGAGTCTTTTGAGGGCTTGAACAGCTCTTTAGCACAATTGACTGTCAAGTTATGAGTTGCAAAGTGGTGAAAAAATAGCAGATCAGTGTGTGATTTGAAAGAATGACATACATACACTGGCTCCCAATGTGTTAAAGGAATATCTATCCTGCATATATGTTCTGCTGTTACAAGACTGATGTATTAGCAATTTAGTCACTGTGGCAGCCTGATGAAAAACCTAATTCTTACTAATTTGCAATGGTGTGGTTTGTGTTGGGTGAGAACTGTGATGCCGTAAGTGTCAGGCAAACTTTGTGGTAACAGTTTAATAAGCAAGAGGAAAAGGCTTGTTAGTGTGTAGGATTCAATGAAAACATCTTAAACACTTTATTGTAGCAAATGTCACAACTAGCATATGCATCATCAAGGATATGAAAAAAAAACAATAGAATAGCAGCTTTCCTAGAATTTACAACCGCTTTAAAAAATTGTCATGCAACTTGACAGAAACTTCTGGAAAAACATCAGGAATGAAAGACACAATATTAACTGGATTATACAGGAATTTATCCAAAATCACAGCAAATCGCTTCATTATGCAACAGATGTCGAACAACAAATAGGTATATATCAGTATCAGTTCGAGAACAAGTACAAACAAACAACAAACATATCACACACCACATGGTTAAGTTGTCGAAAGCAAACAAGCCACAATAGCATTTCTTTGGTTCTGAGGACATCATTCTGAATTAACCATGCAGTTATTTCAGATGCCCTGATGACTAACAGTGAGAAAAATGGGTCCAGGCTAAATAGTGCATTTCAGTAAAGAGAAGGTCCAGGCTAAGTAATGCAATTTTAATTACTAAAATGCAGAAAGTCATGCGCTGCCAGAGCACATTTGAAAAACAACATCTGCTCTTTGATAATACAAAATTATTTAGCTGTAGTTGCAGTGCTTTGGAAGTAATCAGTACATTTGCTTTACTGATTTTCAGTGATGATATTATTGCTCTTCTTGTAGTTTATGTTTCAGTTTCAGTTTAATAACAAACAGGTGATAATTTGGTACTGAATAAATTGGAGAGTACATAGCAGCAAAGCTAGCATTAACCAATACAAAACGCAGCAACAGGACAACAGATTAGTAATTATACACTGAACTGGGAAAAGTACCTTTCGAGCAGAGGAGAATTTCTGCTTTCTGGATTCAACTTTATTAATTCCATTATGTGATTTGGAGTCAGATGCCATGTGAATATCAGACGGGTTTTGCATAAACTTGGATTTTATGCGAGACACATGAGAACCAAAACCATCTCTGTATATGCAAAACAAAATTGCAACTGTAAGAATCAAATATCAGTAGCCAAAGATGTGAGCATGCACATACTATTTAAAGCTTTTAACAGCACTGAGTCAGACTTGCGCAACTTGAACACCACAGTCATAAGCATCTATTCATATTTAACAACAATGTCTAACATGAGGGTTCCCAACTTGGGGTACATTTGAGGTTAGCAATAGACAGGAACAACATATATTTACATATTGAGTTCCAAACGTTCTAAAATATAAAATTCTATTAAAATTTCAGTAAATCTCTGTTATTTTACTCAATCTTTTTGTCATAAGAAATTTTAGGGATACATGCTCATTTGTTGAATGCTGAAGGGGTACATGGTCAGAAAAAGGTTGGAACCTTTGGTCTAATATGTCAGAAAGTTGCAATCATTATGCAATAATCTTGACAGTGCACTTGTTTTGATGTTGTTATCTAAGTTCCCTTACAAAGAATTTCTGCAAACCAAGAATTAGTCAGTATGTTGGAGCAAATGATGTGTTTTAGCAAAGAAAAATTTTTTTTCAACTTTACAATTACTTATAAATATATTTCAACTTGAGTTAACACAGAATTAATCTGTGATTGGATGTGTTAGAACTGCACCAGCATGAAAGTACTTAATTTTTGGACTTTTCAGGATTTCTGCTCAACCATTTATAGAAAAAGGAAAAAATACTTTAGTCATGTACTCCATGTAAAATGACAAAAAGCTCACATTTCATGACTATCAATGTTGTGGTTAACAAAGCACTAACTACCCAGTGTTCACTTCAGGTTCAGGCTATATTGGCTAGTGTCGAGATAAGAAAACATTTTATGGCCAACTTAGCCTCACAAATCATTGGTGGGTTAATATGAACAAGGCTTATAACACCATGCACATTTTTACAACCACAGATATGGCTTTTTTACAGCTCTTTCCAGTAAATCTCTCTTGTACATGACACAAACACTTGCTTCTAGTAAGTTCTCTCCACAACAAACATTTGCTAAATGCAACACAAGTTTCTAAAATATCAATGAAAATCAAACTAATAAACTGAAACAACTAACTAGTGCATGACAAATCATCAGCTGAAATTATAATATGCTGTTACTTTGCACAGCAAAACAATCAAACAAACTAAGTGAGAATAAAGAGTTCAAAAAAACATGCTGTTGAAGCAGCTATGTAAAACAGCTGCCTTTGTTGCACTTGGTCAAAAAAATGCAACAAGTCTTGTTACTGGCTTTAAAATGTCAATTCTGTAACTTGAACCAGCATTTCCAGCACATATATACCACAATCGTGAATACACTAAGAAGGGACATATTTGAAACCAAGCAAGAGAATAAACTAGTAAGGCATAACATAACTGCACCTTTGCACAACAGAACTGCCTCTTGTTTAGTAACTAAAATTATTTAAGAGTAAGTTGTTTGCTGCTACACCTTGGTCAGCATGAACAAGGACCCAGACTACTGAATATGTAAGCTTTAGCAAGCAAGCACTATGTAAACCAATCACCAACCTACTAGAGAAGAGAACTAATGAGGAAGTATCAGGCGCAAATCATATTTCCTTCCAACACTGAGTTGACACAGTGTAAGCAACGTCATTATTTACTCCTCAAATAGAACTACAGTGCTATGTTCTTGTCTGTACTCACTGTGCACACCACTAATTCAGATAGCTATGCAGCCAACACAACTAACTGTGAAATAGACAAGAGCTTTCCCTTTAAAAATGCTGAGTATCAATGAGTTAAGTTAAACATTAATTTATTCAGCAAGTAGGCAGCATACAAGCAGCTGAATTCACTTTTGAGAAGCTGTTAAAACAAAGATATAGCAGTGCAAGAACTTTGGCCACACTAGTCAATTGTTGCAGTGAATGACAGGAAGGCACTATGCAGCCTAAGCAGATTTTTAATGGGAGATATGTTGTCAAAATTCTAATGACAGCAGCTGGTTGTGTTTAGCAAATTATAAAAATGCAGCAGAATGTCAGATAAAAAACTCTTTGAAGTACATAAAACACAACCTCAAACCATTTAGTCCAACTCTGAAACATGAACTTGAAAATTTGATACATAGATGAACCTTAAATGACTAAGATTTATGTGCAGAACACTGTGAATATAAATGCTGTTCACATATTCACACAAAATGAATAAATACAAATTTAAGCAACTTTTACATACTCTTTTGCACCATACCATAAAGAAAAATACTGCTAACAAAGTGGATTGCATGGAATAACATTTCTTGAGAGTTGCTTGTTTTTGCATTTAATAAATGTGTTAGATTCATTCCAGGAGTAAATATTAGAAGCACAAATGTTCTACACTAAATTTTGTCAACAATACTAACTATCTACTCAAGAGCACTGGAGATCTGTTTTTAGCATGTGTCAAAATAAATCATTCAATGTCATAAACCATCACATTTTATTGACAGTGTTTGGGCTGGTCTTGATACTACACTTTGAATGTAAGGTTGTTGAGGTTCATATGTTAAATCCTAATTATTTTGAAAATCTGCTGTTCATTTCTCAAAGTAGAGCTGGAAAGGGCAGCCAAAATTTGTAACTTACGTAATTTTTATTGAACAAGCAAAAGTTTTGCTGAAGTGGCATATTTCAGACTCAGAAACACACATAAAAATTCAACCAGGGAATCTCTAAAAGATTTGAAACATTGGCTGCAATTGAAAACATTTTTCCACAGTACTAGCAAACCAGTATTTTCCACAAGTACTAGTCAGATCTGGGAAGACTTTAGTTGCCAAATTCTATAAGGAAAAAACCTTAAGATAGACTTGAATTGTGGGTACAGGACAGCAAAGGTCTGTAGATATCACTATTAAGCAGACCTACAAACAATGCCATACAGGTAATGCTGAACAATTTACACAAGTTCATGCCATTTTTCTGAAATAAAACTACAAGAGTTGCTGCATCGGATTATATAAATGTTAGTCCCTTGCAATTGCAGTAACACTTCTACATTTATGTATTTACAACTATATAATTCATGCTTGTTCAAACAACTGTACCAAATTTACAGAAATTAAATTCCTGATAAAATAATGTTAAAACTTACTCATCATTTGCAGGTACTCCAATTTCTTTTGCCAGGCTTTCTTGCAAAGCACTAAAGCGTCGACTACACTTAGTTCGATTGCTTGCAGTTGATATAACTGCCGGAGAGGCCATGGCACATTTTAAATGAGATCTAGCAGCAAGCAGATTTGATGCAGAAGAGCAGCTATGTACAAACAGTTAGCATGGCACAGTGTAAATAGATTTGCTAATATTATGAGAAAAGCTGCAACAAAAGTTGTTATTTCATACATAAGAACATTGCAGCATGTATTGAATAAAGCAACACTTATGCGTCTGTTTGTAAAATGAAATTGCAATAATGGCAAGGATTTGATTTACGGGTGGAAGCCCATTAGCTCCACAAGAACTCTTAGTATATTACAAAATCTACTTTTTCTGCCATTTCTGGCTATGAAGCAATTTAGGCAAGCTTTATATAATCTGTAAACTGATGTTGTAAGAAGCAAGCAATTAATAAATTCCCTTGGATTTCCACAATTTTCCGGTGTAGAAGCCATACATGCTTATCTACACAATAAAACATATGCTATTTGAATAAGGACGTAGAACTGATGATGTGTAGAGTAATGTGAAAACAATTTCCTATTAACACGTATAGAGCCGGCCTACGTGATATTCGTACTTTGATTTCGGCCTAAAAACAGCAGTTTTTGGTTGCCTTACCAACGCCCTAGCTCCTCCGCCGATTGCACTAGAGAGCTGTTCAAGAGCTCAAACAGATCGGCCAGTCTAGTAGATTGCACTCGAAAAAAATTTTTTTGGTTGGGGGTCGCAGATTTTTTGTGACTGACGTCATAAGTGAAGTAGTTTTAGGGTCATTTTGGCTCATGTTACCTGGCCTAGGGCCCAACCACTAGGCCAAAGTGTTTCGCTGAAGTTTTCATTGGAAACTAGGCTCGAGTCCGAGTCTTTTGAGCCTTTGATCGACTTTCTAGCGTTTCTGGTTCAAACCTTATGATTTAAAAA
>Ga0210059_1008884_pt1 | contig 15767 bp, 10 predicted proteins | sample Ectturendosymbi2_FD_188042 | JGI IMG/M metagenome (GOLD analysis project Ga0210059, IMG submission 188042) | Ecteinascidia turbinata endosymbiont from Florida, USA - Sample 2 (SPAdes) (version 2) | ecosystem: Host-associated > Tunicates > Ascidians > Unclassified | place: Key West, Florida... | reverse complement strand
GTCAATGATGAAAAAATAATATACAGTCCGTACGAGAAATTTGTTATTTGGTAGAATATAAGATATCCCGCAACAATGACATTGCCTAAGACGTCCGGCTCTCCACATGTTCTGTATTACTTTATGTGGCCCTCGGACAAAAAAGTTTGGAGACCCCTGGTCTGGAGCACGCACAAGGCACGAAACCTAAGCTCGTCAGCGCGTACTTTCCGCTGCTGACTGCTTTGATGACGCAACGCGCAGGACGTGCGGGTTCATTTAATCAAATGCTTTCCACTGCAACGTTCAGCCCGAACAGCGAAGTGGACAGTGCTGACCGGGCGAGAGGATGCGCAAGAAAAAGTTCAACTTCCAGCGGGCACGGAAGAACTAGCACCTTTTCGCGATGAAAGACCACCTGTCACACACGACAAACGTTCTCACACACCTTGCAGGACAATTTGGGGTTAGAAAGGAACTATTCATGAATAACCAGAAAAATTATTGCAACGACAGTCACAGTACCACGTAAACAACACAAGTAACTGAAACGAGACATTTACTTTTTCGGGACTTACTTTGAACCAGTAGATGTTCATTGCCAATAATATCCACAGTAAGCAATTAAAGAAATGATAAAACACGACGTCTGCTTCCACAATCTTGCTCACGTAACCAGCAGCATACATAGCCTTCAAGGGATACCAGTAAAGGCGAAAAATAAACCTAAACATATAGAAAAATAAATGACGGTCTGCTTCTAGGCTTTGCAAACATTATTCAGATCAGTGGTTCTCAAACTGGGGTCCGCGGGACAATTTTCTGGGGACCGCGAAGCACCTTCCAAAAAATCAACACGCAAGTGCACTCGTCACATTGATACAATAAAAAACCAACGTGTTGTTTTGTGTTGATTTTTTAAGAGGACCGTGAGCCATTAAAAAAATTGCTAGGGGACCATTGCGTAATTTTTTCAGAAGTGTTTTGAGAATCACTGATTTAGATGAATCCAATTACCAAGCTGCTCCAAACATAACGAAACCAACTGTCGAAAGGAGGTCACACACTGTATTCCACTTTCCTCCTTTTGTTTTGTAATAAACAGCCAGCTTTGTTCCTTCTAGTAATATGTCTGTGATGTCATGGAGAAAGAGAATAAGGATTCCTACGTTGGTGTATCTGAACAAATGTAGTCAATATAACTTTGCAGAGAAAAAATCTATACAAAAAAATTCTATGGCATTACATGAAACAGTGTGCACAAATCTAGCAGTCACCTGAAAGCTTATCACAGAAAAATCTACCTGAAACAGTAAGAAAATCCAATCAACAACATTGTCACAAAGTGATGTGTCAACATGACAACCGAATCCTTTCTCCATGCATCAACAAACAAGGTCGCATAAACTGAATGCAAGTAGAAGCTGTATTGAACCATATACGCAACGTAGATTTCAGTGGACACAACTGAATGTGGCTGCCAATCTGCACACATACAAACTGGAGGTTATGAACACTAACTGGCTGACACATATGAACTGTTAAACTGTATTCAACACAGGACAGGCTGTCAGGTGAAATGGTTATAATTGAACCTTTTCACATATGTTACAATTTTAGTTTTTATTAAATGATAAAATCATTCAAAGATAGTCAACTAAAAAGCACAAAACTTCATGACACTTTTAGAAATTTTCAAATGGATGTTTGATACAACTTTGAAAGATGACACCACATTCTCACCAGCAAAATTGACACAAGGGTTTATCTTATTACATACTTTAGGAACATCATAAATGGTGAAGCAGTATTTTTCAGTATGAACAGGCAAACTGTTAATTTAAGAAGTGGTGATTTGTGCTCACTGCACGGGTGGTAAGGAAGCATGAAGAGCAGTTGCTTTATTTTTTACAGTTGCCACAAATTGTACCAGATGCAATCCAGCACTAATACACAATTGTGTCAATCATCCAGCAGACTTTAACACCCTATAAAATTTGTTTATATTTAAATTGATAAAAAGTTCACATTAGACTTGGCCAAAAATATCAAATCGTTGGTAAACTGTGGAGAGATGCTTAACTGGAACACCAGGTTGAAAAGATTGTTTAGTATCCCAGCGTTCTGGCCATAACTTGAGTTAAAATGTTTAGTTCCTACACCAATAAACTAAAATGTATAGCCTATGTTATGAAAACATACTTTAGCATGTGGTGGAGAAACTGCAACACAAATACCAACCATTAACTGTTGCTAGCAAAACATTCACATAGGTGGTGTGTATCATCTCTTTACTAAGCGAATCTGACATGTCTTGTAAGGCCCTAGGTCAGGACAATGGCCATGGCCACATAAAGCAACATGACACTTAAACAAACACCACCACAAAAAGTGTCACAAGGACATTAGTATATAAAAATGTTGTTAAGAACAGTAATTGTTGTCATTTGATTGAGCACTGCCAGAAGGGGGAGCCAGTTGTTTGATTCAAGTTTTCATTTGTATACATATCTTTAAGTGTGCCCAAGTTACTCCTATACATAAAAGTGGGCCAGAAAATGTGTGCACCAACTATCGTCCTATATCAGTGTTGTCACCCTTAAACAAGATATTTGAAAAACTCCTCTATGATAGGTTATATCACAATGTGGAATGCAAGAACATGCTATCAAACATCAGTATGGTTTCAGAGCTAAAGTATCAACAGAATTTGCAATTTATGACATAGTTGAGTGTATCTCAGAAAACCTGGACCAGAAAATACCAACTTGTGCAGTTTTCCTTATCTTTCAAAAGCTTTTGATACTGTTGACCATTCTGTGCTGCTGTGGAAGTTGGAACATTTCTATGGCATTCGAGGGCTCCCACTAAAACTTTTTGAAAATTATTTACATAGGCGAGAACAATATACAGTAGTAAATAAGTGTAGATCCCAAACTCAGCAGATCAATTGTGGCTTGCCACAAGGATCAATTTTATCTCCCCTGCTCTTTTCACTATATGTTAGCGACTTGCCAAAAGTATCACATTAAAACTACACTATTTGCTGATGATACATGCCTAATATTGGCACACAAGAACATTGATATTTTGGAAAAGATGGTTGACCAGGAAATTAATAAAGTTGACAGTTGGATGCACCATAATAAGCTATCACTAAACTATAGTAAAACTGTCTACATGATATTTAACTCAGACAAGAAGCAGAGCTCCCCATTCAGAGCACAAATTGGTAGCAACCTAATTAATACAGTCCATTCAACAAAATATCTTGGAATGCACTTAGATCATAAACTAAACTGGGATACACATATTTCAAAGCTTGAAAGCAAACTTTCTTGCTATTCTGGTACATTTTATAGAATTCGAGAGTAGTTGAGCACAAATGAACTTAAGATGATATATTTCAGCCTTGTATACTCCCATCTACAGTATGCCATTGGTGCTTGGGGTTCAGCAATAAAAACCAGCCTACACAGACTAAACACCATCCGTAACAAATTCATTAAGACCATCAGTTGGAGCTCTTACCGATGCCATGTAACACCCCTTTACAGCCAATTAAATTTACTGAAACTGGAAGACATACATCAACTAGAAATTGCTAAGCTTATGCACAACTTCCACAGCAACAGAATGCCCAACACGTTTGACCATCTATTTACTGCTGTTAATTCTGTCCACACCCATGAAACTACAAGTTCCACCTATGGCCAATACTTCTGTCATCCAGTCTGCTCCCAATATGGAAAAAGATCAATCAAATTCAAAGGCCCAAGAATGTGGCAGCAAATAGATTCCTCTCTAAAAGAATTGCCAACAGTCATCTTCAAAAAACGATATAAAAACTCGATTATAGAAAGTTATAAAAATCACGACTAATGCTTTCCACATCCTCTTGTTTGTAGCCAAAGAATCACCCCGAAAGTCAACATCTATCTTCTTAGCCTGAATTACTATAGTCTATGTAATATAATACGACTGTCTGTCATTGCTTGTTCGCAATTAAATGCTCGTGTGTGTGTATGTGCATGTATTTGTAGTAAAATACTACAAAATGTGTGTATTTGTAGTATACTATTTTTGTGTGTTTTAATATAGCTCATTACTTCGTGAATACGTTGCTGCTGCGGTCTAGTTTTTGTTACAGAATATCAAGAACACCTGCAGAAGAAGCAGAAAACTCTCTTGGAAAGATTATCTCCAAAAATGAACTCAATCTCCATGGAATTTGCATCGCCGTCATAATCAGATCAAACTACCGGTATCTTTATAATGGGTGTGCGTGGATCAAGAAAGGGTTATGGCAACCCGAAGAGGATTTCTTTTTTGTCGGATTTTTCTTTTGCTCTTCGTCTGGAACCTTGCAGTCCATGACAATTAAACGTCATGGCCATTTGTGCCCGACAAGAGTAACCTCTTCACAATTTGGCCATTAGTCCCGCAACCTATACATCGGACTGTGACAGCACGTCTAGCGGTTGACACAACCTTCACCATGGAAACATCAATCTCACGTAATTTATGGGGCACCTGACCAGATAACCTCTGTGTTTTTTCGGTGCCCCGGCGTTTTTTTCTGTTTTAGCGAATACATTTAGCGCAATTAATTCAGTACCGCCAAATAAATATATCTATCGATCTATCTATCTAAGTGAAAGAGTTCATCATGTACATTTTAGTCTTATCTCTACCAAATGTTGAGATCAAACTAGGCAGGCAGGGAAACACATAGCAAGCAGCAGAGAGGACCTGCTCTCCATTAATTCAAAACTTACTCCTGTTATCCTCAGCCAAAGCCCTGCTTTTGCAATAACTCAAGTCATCAATAACATGTTCTAAACCTAAGTAAAACACCTTGAAGCTGACTGAAATTTGTAACTATGTCCATATGCAATCACAATTTACAAATAAAAGAATGGTCTCTGGTGAGGAAAGTAACTTAGTTATTACAAATATGTTTGCAATTAACCTCCATGGTACATAGAAAGCAGATCTGCTGACCTAATGTTGAAATAAAAAATTACTTAAATTGCCATATAAGAGCACTGATGTGACTTTACTTTGCAAAATATATTTTTTAGCTAAAACACTTGGTAGCAGCCATGTTGACATTCTTCCTTCTTTTCCCATTCTTAGAAACAAGATGATAAAATGGCAGTAGGAAGATACCAAAAAAACAGGAGATATTTTACTCCTTCATCTTTGCATATTTAGCCTGCACCAAATGCTTGGTGATGTTCTAGATCCAAGCAATCTACAACATGGTGTATTAGGAAATGTCTAGCTGTCCCAGGTTGGTTTAAGCTTACAAACATTAATTTTGAGTCACTGCTTATTGAAAGGCTAGCTTAAATCATTAGTTTGAGTGGTTTCCCTGGGCAGCCTTGAATTTTGGCTGGTAGTGTGAGTTTTCAACCACACACTGTTGATGTTGTTCTGCAGGTATTTCAGGCAGCTAACAGTGACATGTCAGTGGTATTGAGTTTCATTTCAACTGCTATTTGTTATATAGTACAACAAGCTCAAAATTCCAATTGGTTAGTATCTAATGCATGTAGTATAAAACACTAAATAGCAAATTTGTATTGTTTATGCTGGCGATGGCTAACACATAATAGTTAATTTGTTCATGCAACTCCATATTCCAGCAAACCCTTTGCAACAATATATATCTTTTAATGAACTGAAATAAATCTGGCTCAAAAAAGTGTTTATATAGTCTGTCTTTAACCCTTTAACGACTGCAATTGGCCGGCCCTTTTTTGGCCATAAATCGCCAGCCGCTAGAGCTAGAGAGCTATCCAAACCATCCACGGATTCAGCAAGTCTTCTAGTTGACATTAAAAAAAAACGTTTTTCGTTTTTGGTGGAGGGATTTCAGGAGGTGACGTCACAATGAGGGCATGTTTTGGAAATTTTGGTCACCTTTGGCTGGCCCTGGGCCCCAACCCATTGACCCATTCTACTGGCTCAAAGTTTTGTTGAAAACTAGGTCAAAATCTGTGTCTATAGAGCCCTTGATTGACTTGCTAGCATATCTGTAGCCAAAATTATGGGTCAAAAACCCAGTTTTTGGCCCAATTCAAAACTTTTCAGAAAAGGCATAATTTGCCCTTTCAGGGAAAACTTTGGCCAGCCATAACTCGGCAGCAGATTGAGCTAGAGAGTTGTTCAAACCCTGTAATGACTAGTGGCGTCATGTAGTTTAGATTAAAAACAAACATTTTTTAATTTGGTTGGGGGTTTTTGGGCTAATGGGATCATGACAGGGGGTATGTTTTTTGGTTAATTATATGACGTTATCATCCGATCCCACGCGCCAATATTTTGCTCGCAGTATTATAGGATTCTACGCGAGAATACACGTTTTTAGAGCCCTTGATTGAGTTTCTAGTGTTTCTGGTTCAAAAGTTAGCCCAAAAAGCAGCTAATTGGTAAGGAGCTTTTCTCAATACTTTTGGGGGATTTCCCAAATTATTTTAAGTTTTTTTGGCCCTAATCTTAGAACCAGGAACGCTAAAAACCCGTTCGTACCTTTCCAAGTCCCGAATAGTAACCAAAAAACAGCTAAACTCAAAAAACATTTGATGTCATTTAAATGGCTCCTGTGGGTCTTAAAGGGAAGTTGGGTAAAAATGCTGACGTCAGCAAAAAATAACATAAACATCCTATCATTATAAAAGCATTTAAAAAAAACAGACATCCTAAACTGAAACGTTTTTTTTATTGCAAGCTACATACCTTCACGAGTCTTTAGAGGGTTTGAACAGCTCTCTAGCTCAATCTGACGGCGAGTTATTGCCTGGGGAGAAATGCCCTCAGAGTGGCTTTTGAGGGAGCAAAATTTTGGTCAATTTTTGGTTTATGAGCCATAATTTTCGCTCCTGATACGCTAGGAAGTCAATCAAGGACTCTATAGACGCGGAATTTGACCTAGTTTTCAACTAAACTTTGAGTCCAAAAAATAGCCCATTGGGACAGCGCCCAGGGCCAGGCAAAGATGGCCAAAATAACACAAAAACACCCCTACTTGTGACGTTCCCCCCAGAAAACCTCAAACCCAAAACGAAAAACTTTTTTTCAATGTCAACTAGAAGACTTGCTGAATCCGTAGAGGGTTTGAGCAGCTCTCTAGCTCTAGCGGCTGGCAATTTATGGCCAAAAATGGACATGCCAATATGTTGGCGTGCGCGGTTATTAAAGGGTTAAGCACATTAGCATTACTACAGTGGTTTGTAACAGCTGTGTTAGTTGATGCAAAAAATGTTTGCACCTGTATCAATGAACTGTAACTTGAAAATTTTCAACCCATTTTGTAAGATCTCATTTTTTAAAAATTTTTTTATGCACTATCACTGCTATTACTATAAATGTCATTAAATTCAATTTAAGATAACCAGTACACAGGTATACATCTGTATCACCAGCCATTATCCTGGTTCCAGTTTGTGACCTTGGTTTATTTGATTACATGATTTTGATGTTGTGTGTCATGCAGCACAAATGGCAACATTACTTGTCATTTATCAACATTTTCGTAGACTAATTTTTGTTCAAACGTTTTACATTTTTTTTTATTTATCATAGTTCCAAATATATTGCTCCCTCAGTTGAATAGAGCAAAAAATTTTGCATGTAAAGCACTGTGGAACTTTTTTGGATGAATGTTTGCTTCCAACGTGTGATGATCAGTTTTTGCAGTTGTCAGCTCTCCACTACACACTGACAAAACCTTTCTTGCAATATGAACATCGCATGCAACTCACTGATACCATAATGTACAAAACTGAGGCAAGTACCCCTATAATGTCATAAAGTGAATGATCTGCACAACTGCTCCGCATGAATTAATCCTAACTTTAAGTGTAGACTGTATTGAGTCAATTTTACACGATTCAAATATAAATTTTTGCAAATGTGTAAAGCAGTTGTCATTTGTCAGAAGAATGTGTTTTGTAAATTAAATGTGTAACTGCTGCCTTACTATCAGTTACTAAAAGTGTCAACTGTATGTGCAGCATGGGTTAAATACAATGCAACACATGGGCACTAATAAAGAAAAAACAAAATATATATAATCCAGGGATGTGGTGTTATTACATATGTCAACAAAATTCACTTACCATAAAAAGTTGATGGGGCATCATAGAAGAAATTGCTTTTAGTAAAAAACAATAAATAGATGGAATACGCCCACGTGCATGAATAAAAAAGTAATTTCCATGCACTTTCTGGTGCTTTTATCGACTCTGGTTTGCGAAGGGCAGAAAGTTGAACAACAGGCTGTAAAGAAAATTAAGCTGTGAATAAAAGACCATCACGCATTGTTTCCAAACTCAGACGTCATATGATAGTTGGTGTTAAATGATTAAATAAAAGCAATATTAAAAAAGGAGGCAATAGCATATACAACAACACTAAGCAACCAAAGGCCACAGTTGGGGAAACCTGAAAGTATATTTTTGATAAATTATGATAAATAGATGGGGAGCAAATAACCATATTTGCTTACTCCACATGTATAGAAATGATATATGATTTCAAGGCACTCTAATATATTGCTTTTCAGGCTGGTATTGTTGCGATCGGAAATCCCGAGTGGCATATGCGCAAAGCTTCGCACTGTGGCAGCAAGCAACAATAGAGTTCACATGCCATGATCACTCTATTATTGCTTGTTCGCGCCACATATATGTGTGGCGTTGTTCTTCATGCACATCCCGTTCGTGGTGAATCACACAATCCAACGCAACACCGCCGGAGAGGTTGCAACAACATCCCCTCCTTTTTACAACGAACCGCACCGATCACACGTTCTTTGTGTGAAAGCTGAACTCCGCATGACCTTCACATCCTGGTCACAGCACCATTTTGTTGTGATCGGAAATACCGAGCGGCATATGCGCAAAGCTTCGCACTGTGGCAGTAAGCAACAATAGAGTTCACATGCCATGATCACTCTATTATTGCTTGTTCGTGCCACAAATATGTATGGTGTTGTTCTTCACGCACATCCCGTTCGTGGTGAATCACACAATCAACACAACACCACCAGAGAGGTTGCAACAGTATAAACAAGATTCATGCGAACCATAAAGGGCATATGAATGCATTTGTGGCATCTAGTCATTGTAGAACTGTTTAACTTTACAATAATGCATCACTGATGTAAGAAACCCTGACCAGCCAATATGGAAGAAGCTTCCTTATTCAATCTAACATAAAAGGTTCATACAGCAAAGTTTGTAGACGCAAATAATTTACAATCAACACCCTGGCTGCAAAATGAAGCTACAATCAACCAAACCACCTGTAGAATGCAAATACCACATCCCACAAGAGGCTTGATACGGAGTGCAGTAGGTAGGTCTGCATTTTTTTGACTGTATAGTCCATTGGTGTTAAACTGACAAGCATGTTGTGAAAGGCAATAACCTTATATATATATAAATGTTAGTGAATGCAAGCACCTGCCCTCTCGAAAAAAAATAAAATTTGCACAGTAAATGATAAATCTGCTGTCAAGGACAATCTTTACAAAGCACTGAGAAACTACAGGAAAGTATTAATGTTGGACAGAATACTTTGGGACTGCTTTTTTTTCACTGAAACATTTTGATCATTTTTAGCTGAGATATTTTGTTCACTGAACATTTCAATCATTTGTTTCACAATTGTATTAAAACCTGCCATAGCAGTGTTTTAGCCTGTATTTTCAAACATTCTGACCGAAATGACTTAATTTTTTTCAGTCATTTCAAAAATGTTTTGGTCTATGATCCATAAATGACTGAAAAAAAAACAGCTTTGGGAACTACAGTGAAAATGTTCACATATTGCAATCTTGACTGATATATATGGATGAAAGAATTAGTACAAACTTAAGCTAATTGTTTTGAGGAAGTAACTTCCTGTTTGCTACAACTGTGATGATATTAAGCTTGCTATGACCTATATTCAGTTAAGAAAAATCAAAGTCACCAAAATCTTGGTGGGGGTAGTCTTCAATTATCACAGACACATACGCTCTCTTTCTGGGTGAGGTAAGTTTGCCAGGTTGCATATAACTAGATTTTTTCAAAATTGATAATTTTTGCTCAAAATGCTTTACAACCTGTTGGTGTGGCTTAAAAATTGGAAATCAGTAGAGCTTGATCAAACAGCAGTCACTAAGAAAGTTTTAAACACAGCTTTTATGCCACAGTTCATACGAGGCATGTTAAGTTTAGTCACAAATGTTCCTGTAACAGAACACAGATTTGCATCAAAAAAGATAGCCAGACATGGCCTTACTATGACATACATGAATGAAGAACAATAAAAGAGTTGATCTTTATATTAATCACACAGAAAAAATTCCATTAACCTTTTTTGTAACCCACAGTCAATGAAGAAAGGAAAATATTTTTTTTTTCATTGGTAAGGATACAATTTTTTCAACGTTTATTGTTTATATACCATTTAGTTTGAAATTAAAAATTTCAACCCAAACTTTGTTCAAACAAAGTGAATTTTCTTGTTCAAAGCAAGAAAATGAGTAAGTGTTTAAGAACCATCATAAAGGTTTGACAACTTCAAAAGTATAATGATTAAAAACTCATTTTGCTTGAGCTAGACACAATCATTCCTTTCCTATTTCAACATTCAAACATTACCTTGAAGATAAATTTAGTCAATGCTGTGCGTAGTATAGTCCACAAGACAGCAAAGCAGACTACATTGATGATATCTTGCTTAGTTACTCCTCCATAGTGCCACATAATATCCAGCCATGCAGAGGGTGTTTTATATTTTGAGTCTAAGCCATTCCATTCCTTGGAAAACACTCCCCAAACATTTTTAACAAACATTGTATAAGTTGGGTAGGTGAAATTATGCTTGGTCACAGTTTCCATGATAATGAAAACAGCTCAGAACAAATCTGGGACAAAATATGCTCTAACCTGAATAAAAGGAATGTATAAAGAAATAGATATGCTATTAAAAAATGAGTCATAATGCAGACCTATCAGTTATCACTGATACCATTATCAGTATTTCACCACAATAAAGAAGTTATTTAGAAGAAAATATGTCATTTTTAACATGATCTAACAGTCTTATCAGTCTATCTATGCCCTTGTTTGAACTTTTAATATGCTAGCTTGTTCGCAGTTGGCCGCATGGACATTAAACCTTAAGTAGGGAATCTGAAGAATTTCTCATTGTGTGTAGACTACAAGTTTCTGTTGAATTAGTCAAACTAAAATGAACAACCAAAACACAAGCTACCTTTCACTATAAATCTAGCAACTCTTCATGCCTTCTGCAAACACTATTAACTGGTATTATTAGGATATGGGGCAGACCAAAGTGTCTCATGGGCAGAATGATTATGTTATGTGATATAATATCAAAACACCACCAAGTTGCAACAAAGCTTAAAAACTTCATTGTATGTTATTGTAACAACTTTAACACAGCCTTCTGAAGGTGACAAAAGGTGGAGTGAATCACAATAGCTTAAATCAAATTGCGCACCAAGTCAGGCCATATTTGCACTGCAGGAACACAACAAATAACGCATTTCAATTGACAAAGCTTAAATAAACAGCACAGGTTGGGCAAAAGATGGTCAAAGCAGTGATTTGATCAAGCCCAGCCTATATTTAATGACTGTCAAATTTCAACAGTACTGTACAGGCGAAGCGAAAACATGAGCCAAAACAAAGAAGCAAAAAAGTGTGCTCAATTTATGGTAAAACATCTTACATTACAAATCACATATTTTTCTCATAAGAATCAATGCCCAGGGATCAGTCGCAATTTAACTTGATAGGAAAACATATGTAATGGCAACATTTCAGGCTAATCTTATTAGAAATACAACCCCATGTAACAGGTCATACATATTGCAACATTTTTTACCATTGCCAGTCTAATATGCTTATGAAAATTTTCTGGAAGTGCCTATAGGTCTGCTGCGCATGACATGGTTCGAATAAAATCACTTCAGCGACACCGTCGTCGTGGTGTAGCAGATGCATGTACGTCTGCTGTGCAAATGGTTTTCAGTTTGGCTCTCACCTTGGCGACTTTCATTTTGGTAGTAGTGGTTGCACGTTTCATGGCACCAGTCTTCCTTTACTTTTTTCAAAAGTTTACAGATTTACAGTTTAGCCTTAAGGTTTGTTTGGGGTTTAGGTTTAGGGGTTAAGTTTAGGGCTTAGTTTAAGGGTTAAGTTTAAGGTTGAGGGGTTAGGTTTGGGAATGAGGTTTGGGTTTGAGGTGTAGTACATTTTACCAAGCCTACTACAGTCCACTGCACACTCGTCCTGCATTACTATCATGTTACAGGTGGTGGACGAATAAGTTTTCAAATATGAGGGCCACTGGCAGACTTGTAGCCACTGTCCTTCTGGAATGTGTTGGCTTGTGCCATGATAATGTATGTAGTACAGCTTTGAAAAAACGTATCGAAAAAAGAGGGCAAGATATTGGCATTATGCTTTAGAGCAAGCACTAAACAATTTCATTAAAGTCAAGGATGTAATGCCAGGACACCAAAAAATACTTATTGACCAGATTGTCTCATCAAACACTCCTTAGCAATTTTTCTTCTCATGGTTTGGGAGTGATAACTGAATTGTGGAAGAACACCAAGGCAGATTAAAGTATACTTTCAATGAAGAAAGTTAAATCAGTTTTTATTATAAATATAACCTTTATTATTATAAGTATAATCTTTAATTACAAGTATAACCTTTATGATGGTTGGCAAAACTTCTAAGTTGTGAAATGTTTATGATGGTTGGCAAAATTTTTGATGGGCTAGGGCTCCATGAGCTCTCATGCACTAAAAATGTGGGCCACTTCCAGACATTCAGCCATCAGCTGCATTCTCAAACAGTCATTAACCTGCATTCATCGTACATCTACCTTGGAGCCCATCTGCTTGATAGTGGACTGAAAGAGACCTGACTTTAGGTCCTTGGTACAGTGACCATCATCATTTTGGCAGAAACCTAAGCTTAGTGCGGGATGCACTGTTGTGGACACTTTTTAGCTTAAGGCCATTACAAAAAACTGATAGACAGTCAGGTTCCACAGTAACAAAGGCTGAGATGAGACTGCAAAACACTAAAAAAATGTTGACCTCTAAAGCAATTACCACTTTCAACCATTCACAATTGAAACCACTGATGTGTATGGCCAGTCCACCACCCCTCATTTGAGCGGCTTCACAAAGAAACTTGTTAATGTGTTTGGTGGCCCCAGGGAACAACAGTGGTTTCACCAGCACCTGTCCCTGGCTGTGGTCAGAAGGAACACTACCAATATATTGGCCTGTGTGCAAGTTTGATCTGATTTTAGTTGTTCTCAGTGTACTGACCAATAAATATTACTGCCCACCACCTGCCTTTGTAGTTTATTTTAATTTATACCTATTGCCTTCCAAATCTTCATTCTTTCTGGGGTTTCATTGCTCCCTTGTACAGTTTCATTGTTTCCTTGTACCTTGCTCATTGTTTAATGGTCTGGTCAGTCACACAACCTATGATGATGCTACAGCCAGTGCTGCCACAAGGGTCATTCTCATTAACATTAGATTGTTGCCTTTTTCAACATCAGATAACTTCCGATTTTTACATCACAGTTTAAGATAAATTGTTCTATTGCCAATACGTAACAAAGTGTGATAACTCACAATGAACCTAAAATAAAACAAAGCATCGTTATTAACTTCATGATTAAGGAGAAAAGTCAGTGAAGCATAATGTATATTCTCAATGCAGTGAAGAGATCATCTTCAGTATGTAACAACCAAACACAAATGAGGGTGAGAACATTAATAAAGAAGCTTCAAAATTATGAAATTAACTTGTTTTCATCCTAGAAGAATAGGAAATACATGGAAACAAAAACAACAGCCTAGTCAACATCAGATTTGTCACCAAAACATCAGATATCAAAAATTTTTTTGAAAAGATCATATCTGATATTAAAAACTAAAGATCTGATGTTGAAACATCAGAAGTGGCAACACTGGCTACAGTCACAGCGTTGTGATACAGAATATTCCACATTGCTTGAAACTTCTGAGGCGTATTACTGTATATACTATTATAACAATATAATTTCTAGTTCTACTTGAGCCAGTGTTGCCAATCCGTTTTCACCAAAAAAGCCAGATCTTGTCCCAAAAAAAGCCAGATAGCAGTTTTAAGACATATACACATAAAAATGCAAAAACAAGCATAAAATAGACATTATGCTGAGAAACAATGTGTATCAAGTCAATTTTTTATACAATGCGCATCTTCATCCAACTTTTTCATTCGATCACTTCAAATGACTGATGCTTTTTACAAATCTTCATTTTTCCTCAATTATTAAACGCTCCTGTATGATGGAGACCAAATGCAGTAGTTGTCTGTGAACTGTTTCATGTTTGCATCTCATCAGTATTGCTTTTGTGTAGTAAAAAATATGCGAACAATGTGTACACATCAAGCATAAAAAAGTAAGTGCTGGGAAGGTGCTTTACTTGGATAACACTAATTGGAGGGCCAGCGGGCCAGGCAGGCTAGAGGGCCGTGTTAGCAAATGAAAAACGTGAACTGTCGGTGGGCTGCACAGAAGAAGACAAAAGGGCGAGCTGCATAAAAGGGCAAAAAAGCCCTCCAACCCGTTCTTTTCCGCAACCCAGCTCAATGTGCAGCCCGCCGGCCTGCAGTGCCTTTGAGCAGCCCATTGGCCAGTCCTGTAGTGCAGCCTGCAAGCACGCCCTTCTGTGCAGCTCGCCAGCCCGCGGAAAATTCATATTTTTCATTTGGCAACACAGCCCTCCAGGCCCTCCGTTTAGTGTTATCCGTTTTACTCCTTTGAAGGTTGGACATGTGCTAACACCGGTTATGCAATACGCTACTGCATGGCTTTTTTGTCTTTGCTTGTTTTCAGGCTCCGCTTAGGTGTTACGTTTAAGGGTTAGGTTAGGGTTAGGTTGGGTTAAGGTTGGATTAGGGTTAGGTTAGGGTTACGGTTAGAGTTAAGGTTAGGGCTAAGTTGTAGGTTTATCTTTTACTTACATATACTTCGTTTCTACCAAGCCCTTTGCTGCTGTTATCTTGGAAGCAAAATAGACACTGCCTTAGTTAATTTATTATTTAATTATCAACACTTGCCTGCTTTTCTAAATATACATCACAAGGGGTCGAAAATTTTGACTTACAATCTTGTCTAAGTACCTCAAAAGAAAAACCAAATACAACAAAGGAGTCACTCGAACTGAGGACTGTCAAGTCACTTCCCAGTTCCCACTCGACCATGTTGATATTGATATCTAGTGAGATGTTCTCCAACTCAGTTTGATATCTGCCAGAAAACTGGATGCGAGATACGGTACTTTTTGTCCTTCGAAACAGAAAACTGGAAATGCTGGTTGTGGAGAAAATTTATTATTATGTGAGCTCAATTTTATTGGCCAACATATTTTTAACGTATCACCATCAACAAAAAAGTGTCCAAATCTTTGCACACATGAAGCTCACCAACCTAACCTTACTTACATCAAAGTTGTATTAAAATTTCAAGACTCCCTGTGAAGTAGTATTGCACATTTGAAGGTTATGTTATGTCATGCTTTATAAAAAAACAATCTGAAATAATATTATTTAATTTTAATTTATTTGTTTGTTAGCAGACACGAAGTCCATAGTATGAACACACACACTCTGCAGAACGCAGGTTGATAAAAACAGACAATACAGAACGTAGTACAAGACATTGAAGCCGGCGATATCACA
>Ga0210059_1008883_pt1 | contig 15768 bp, 8 predicted proteins | sample Ectturendosymbi2_FD_188042 | JGI IMG/M metagenome (GOLD analysis project Ga0210059, IMG submission 188042) | Ecteinascidia turbinata endosymbiont from Florida, USA - Sample 2 (SPAdes) (version 2) | ecosystem: Host-associated > Tunicates > Ascidians > Unclassified | place: Key West, Florida... | reverse complement strand
AAACATTACCTCATGAAATACCCGGACATAAGTGATTAAACCTACCTCTATAATATCCGACTGCTTCGACATTCGCAGAATAACTGCCGTACGAAAATCTTGATTGGAGTGATGACAAAGGGACAGCGTCGTAGCCAGCTCAAAAATTTGGGGGGGGGCAAAAAATTTGAGGGGTGCCACACTGTTTGATTTTAAGCGAATAAAACTATTTTGTTTGGGAAAACGCCTCTCAAAGCACAAAATGACTGTATGTTCTAAAAATTTGGGGGGAGCATGGCCCCATTGGCCCCCCCTGGCTACGGCTATGCAAAGGGATGCATCGTGCATCGAAAAAAATCTTCAATCAACTTGGACCGAATGAGAAGTTTGTTTTTATACTTTTGGTTCTTATTTGCTTGACCATTTTTTTAATTTCAATTCTCTCGAGTGTCTCTTACAGTTTGCTTAATGTTTTTTTCTGGTCCTTTTTTCATTAGTACTTCTGGGTATTTTTTATTTGCCCTTCGCTGTTTTTAGGCTTCAGCCTGGCTTAGTTCATCTTTTCTAATTTGTCGTTTGATTGCAGAGGGTTTTGCTTATGTTTGTTTTCTTGTAGTTTGCACTTTGACTTTGTTTTGTCATTTTATGCTTGTAGTCTATTTATCATTTTCAAGTTGTTTTGTTTATTTCATCTTCTCTAAGTCATGTCTTTGGAGGGTTTTAGTTGACTGCTATCGAGTAGTACTCTTGTCTGTGTGCATGACTGCATGCACATAGGTAGGCTACTGCCTGCAGTATTTTGTGTTTTTCAGATTTGACTTACGATTGGTAAGTGTGCTACAAATTACATCCCAGAAGATCGCCTCGAAGACAGTCTTACCACAATTGATCAGGACTGTTCGCAGAGCGCAGAGGTGGATCTAGGGGGGGATATCGCCCCCCTAAAAGTAACTTTATTCACCATGATTTTGTACAATTCGGAAAACAGCGTTAGCGATATAAGGCCATTTTGCCGTCGATTGTTTTGTCACAGCACTGTTGTGAAGTATACTTCATCTCTCCTATAGTAGTGAACCCGCAATGCCTACTAAGCTTCATAGTCTCCATTTGGTTTGAGTTTTGAACTCTTGAACATGCTCTGTGTGCAATTTATTGGTTCGCTTTCTTCATGTCGTAGTTATCTATTGCTTACTCTCAATGTTGCCGAGTGTTCTGTGGTTTTAACGTTGTATTGCTTCGTAACGTAAAGGTTTTCGGATGGTTACACTTGCGCTACTTCGGCTTGTTAATAGCCCGTGACCAGTCGCGATCATCCACAAACCCAGCGCGTGGTTGTGTCAATTTATTCTTGGAAGTATTAAAGCACTTTCGTATTCTGCAGCCTGCCGTTCTGGTATTTGTTTGTTACGTCACAATACACTTTATTGTTTTGCATAGACGTTCTCGGTGACATTTACCTACCTTTTTGTAGGATAGGCAGGTGGCAGGCATTCTTCTCAATTAGATATTCCAACGTGGTTCGGCTTCGCTGTTTGTGGGTTTCTGTTAATTCAATTTTATGCTTTGGTGAACTTCGCAGAGCTGAAAAAACCTGCTTGGTAGGCGAAATATATTATCTGAAAAACATCGTAATGTCTGATTCTTGGAAAGGATTTCATTCGATAGATCCTGTTTACTTTGCCGAAGGAGTTCATTTGTATCGCGCTTTTCTTCTATAGCCACAGCTCATTCGTCAATCTTTCCTGATGCAGGCAGCTCAGCTGGATACGCTATCGACCTTGTCAATTTATCTTCATACAAATAGTCCCACTGGTGTCGCCCTGGAGCGCCTTTATTAATTTTATTCTTCATCAAAATGCACCTGATATAACCTACTCACAATCAATTGTATTTTTTCGATTGCCATCACTCTAGATTTGCTTTGCGCAAGGATGTTAGGAGCTTTTAAATCAGGGGCGGGGAACCTGCGGCCCGCGGGCCAAATGCGGCCCACGTGAACATTTGATATGGCCCGTATCAGAATTTTCATCACCCAATTTAGAGTACAAGATTGCGTAAAAAAACAAGCTCCATGATAAACAGACTTAGACAATAAGCCAGAAGCCTCTATCCCTTAAGATAGTAGGCTGTCATAAGACGCCTCTATCACTCTTAGTAGGATAAAAACAATTTATGCGGCCCGTGATAGTAAATAGGTTCCCACCCCTGTTTTTACTGTTTGGAATGTTTCGACGACTGAGTGACTTCAGCGGTCTGATTCGTTTCTTTGAGATTAAAGCTCATGGCGATGTATCGCCCTTAGCAAGTGGGTAAGGCGGTGACCAGTCACAACCACTGAATAGCAAAACTACTGACATAAATTGGTAAATTAAGAAAGCCATGGGAAATTTTCAAGATTCGGGTATTGCCGAATCGTCTTACCCTTGATACGTCTCTGAGAAAAGTTTCCTGTGTTACAAATCAGCTGAGGGTCAAGTACCTTCTGTCATATAAGAAGTGCAACAGTTTCTCGCGTCAACGATCCGGTGGCAGTTTATAGAATAAGCCAATTATGGTTTCCCACTTGAAGTATTTTTGTCACTTATCCTGCTTTCACCTCAGCTTTTTATAGATGAGCAGTCAATCGCTTTCAAGTGCACCTACACGGGTGCTTGAGCCCAACGAGAGATACATTGCTGCATGTTAAAGTATTCGTTTGATGAGTGCGACGAAACGAATGACAAAGTAGGGCTTGTGCGGTTGCTTGTAGATGGCGTGCGTAAGTCTTTTTGTTTTAAAACTGGAAGGCATTGTCTTTTTGCACTTAAATTTAAAGGAAAAGTTGGAACAAAAATCTCATTTAACATTTCACTTCAGATATGTGAACGCTGATACTTGAAAGTAGTCGAAGGAACGAACCTCAGCAGGGCTAAACAACGTGGTAGCAAATCGGTATGAATTCTTGTGCTAGTCAAATGTCAATTCAGGCTTGGTTTTCAATTAAATTGCAGCAGACAGTAACGACTTTTTCGTCACAGATGTCATCTGCATGAACAACCTTTGACATTTTCTTGCATGCCTCAGTGCCGCTAGGTCAAAGGCAAGGCATTATTTACTGGATCGTGGAAAGACAATCGCAGGAATTTAAACTATTTTCGCCACAACAGCGGCTTTTCTCTGGCGCTATGGCGACGGTCAAACAGCTGCTTTGCTGACGATCGCGAAAACGTCCCGACGGTTTCCATGACTCACGGCAAACGTATTTCGTGTCTGACAAAAATTCTCCGCATTAATCGCAAAATTCGACCCAGACCAGGTGCCTCACTCCCGGCAATTAGCAAACTGTTCAGTGTCTGTTTTGGCGCTTGTCAGCGACGGTTGTGCTGTTTACGTGCTATCGCCTATGCCGGTGGGATATCAACGCGCAAGTGGCTTCTGATCGAGGAAATGTATCCTGTATTAGCGAGTCGCAATTCGTTACGCGTTTTTTTTCTTGTGGTGCGACGAAAAGAAAGCTTGTGTTGCATTTCTGTATGTGCCTACAGGTTTGGCAAAACTTGGATCTTTTGCCTCTTCTGTCTCGCAGACGCATTTTGTCTGCCCGCAATGAAACAACAAAGCGAACTTTTCAAGTTTGTTTTCTGCCAGCGCTCAACAGACTCGAAACGCATCATCGAGGTGCGCATAATAAATGGTAGCACGCTGAAAGAAAAATGCTGGCCATGACTTTGTCAAGACGCTCGAAAAACGCGCCATAAGCACAAACAAGAGCTGGGCAGGAACACGGCCGGATTTTGAGGTTGAACTCTTCTCTGGCGCGAACTGCAGAAACGCAAGGAGCGGCGATATAATGGACGCGGCGACGACGAGCCAAAGCGAAGGCCCAACGATTGTTTGCCGCCCCAGGCTGTGCGTGACAGGTATGCGAGGCATGTACACGCCGCGGCCGTTCGGCCTTTTATACAAACAACTCGAGAGCGCGCGGCTCAGGAATGTCTATCTCTGTGCGTGAGCGCGCGCGTTCGTTCGTCCGCGGAGAAAGCGCGACAGACATTCAACAGCGCGTAATTGGATGACCATCGCAGGTTTGCCGCGGTTTGAGCGAGCCGCTCAAAATGGCCGCAAACGCAAAGGAACAAACACGCCGGGGCCAGAGTGCCACAACAAGCAGCCAGTTCAGGAATATCACCGGTCGAAATTTCTCTCTGCTTGTGGTAAACAAGGGGAGGTGAATTGTAGGGTCGGTGGCACGGGGAGGTGCTTGAATCGTCCAAGGCTTGAGGACGTCCGACAGTCACGTTTTCTGTGATGTTCAGTGGGAGAAGCGAAGAACAAGGACAGTTGGGAAGGAAAAGTTTACGTTTTTTTGGCAAAGCTTCAGACGTGGAAAGTTTAATTGTTTAAATGACTGTCGGTCGGCAGTTTTTGCAACCTTTCGTATTTGTTGAATTGGGAGTTGTTCGCGAGATCCATACAAATACTTGTGATTTCTGTGAGCAGCCTGAATTGGACTTGCAGGTACTGTAGGCAAAAGTTCAATGTGTTTGGTGGCCAAGATGAAGCTTGTCTGCTTTCATTTCCTGTTCAAGGTTTATGAGTAAAGGCAGCAAGAGAGTTGTCAAAGCAGATAGAGGGCTTCGTTTACGTCCATCGTAAATCAGCATTGCGGCAGTTGGACGATTGTGCTTCAATGCAACTGTGGGCACGTTATTTGCCTTAGTTAATCTGTTTGCTGGCAATTGCTACAGTTCAAACCCGATGGAGGTAGAACAGCGAAACTTTGTTCTGTACACATCGCTTTAGTCACATAAAATCGTGAAACTGTCGCACATTTTGTCCTGTCCCTCGTAGAGAGCTTCCTACGTAATGCTATGCAAGGTTCCCATACAACGCAAGAATTACAAGGCATTCGAACTTCTACGAAATGTCGCGAAGTGACCGTTGTCGTAAAATTAGGCGCTTTGTTTGTGTTCTCTTGGTATTTCAAGAAGCTGTTTAGGATCATAATGAAAATAACGGCCAAAGAAAACGATATAAACGACATTTTCCAGACGTTTCGGTAACTCCTGCTGCCATCATCAGTGCATTTGCAATTGTTTGGAATCATTCTATTGACAGATTGTGCATTTTAAACTTCTGCTTGTACTGCATGGTGGTTTAAACTGAGAGCAAACGTGCGTCGTAACTTTTGCGTTATTGCCAGCCTTCGAATAAATGGAAAGGCATGGGAGGAAAAGGGAACAAAACGCCAGCAACCGGAAAAGAACATATTTGTAGCATATCCTGTTAACGATAATAAAAAAAACTCGACCCTTGCTGTATACACTTCATACTTGCAATAGTCTGGATGCTGTTGTACTATTAGCTCTACAGACCTCGCCGCATCCTTAAACGACAGGAAGTAAGAGTCATAACATGCTTTCAGGCGTCCTTGGTTTCACTGTAAATGCTGGAGTCCTGTTAGTCACCGCACTTATGGGGCAAATGCCAAAAACACAGTGAGCGCCGTTTATTTTTTGCGAGCACAAGTTGTTTTAGCGAAGAAAAATTATTCTTGACGGGAAGGAAATTTTTGTTGTCTGGGCCCGTTATTCCCTGTTACAACAGCAAACCACCTTCTTACGAAGTTGGAAAAATAACTGCAGACTTTGTTTTACGTGAAAAACACAGCAGCAAGTAAAACACGGCAACCCATACGTCGTTCCCGGTTGGATCATAGGAGGACTCGACTCGCGCCCTGATGGGTGTCATGTACCGGAAGTAAAAACCGAAATCACCAATTCGGTCATTGATCAGTATCATGCACAGAGCCGCTCGGTGGCGTGATGGTGAAGACCGTGATCACACGCTCCTGTGGTCTTTGCTGTTCAACACTCAACGACGGTTCAAATACAAAAACACCAAAATATCCGCACTTCCATAACACGTCCAGTCGTGCTACAAGAACATGCAGCTGCACAGCGCTTCCGAAACTAATAATAGCAATGTCAATGCAGCTTCGCTTTCACAAAATCCGTTACACCCAGCGCGGAGATGTTGTCAAAGCAAAGATCAGACTTCATGTACCCATGAGCATATTTCCCTTGTCGTTTTGGTTTTGCTAGAATCAAAATGATGTATTTCGTACGTCAAAAATATACTGTTATTCCAGTCATTGCCGTACTATTGTAAATGCTTTCCAAATTAGTCATTTGGAGGACTGGGGATAAGCTTGTAAGGGAATAACTGGCTTGACTGTGTTTTCAAATGAAAAGATGAGCTTGAATTTACTAGGGCGGAAAGATGTCATGACTTGCGGAATCTTTGTTTTGTTGATTATGATAGAAAATGAAACAAGATTTACTGTTGGAGTCAGTTCTGCACGAGCAAAAGCACGATCAGCAGTCTGGAAAATGGTTGCTATCGCGTGCTGCGCTGGAATTAACGCTTTTGCGCTATAGCTGCATTGTTTGTGCACACAATTTAAAGGGAGATACTCTAACCAAGTTTCGTGGTGCTGCATGCCTCGCCTCATCCTTTGAACATTTTGGAAACGTGATTGCGTTTCTCATATGGTGCAGATCCTTGCGTCTGTCTGCATTACTACTGCAGATATGTAAAATTATTGAAAGATCCACTCCATGCATAAATACATAAAGAAAACGCTACCAAATAGTTTTAAATGTAATTTATCCTTTTAACTTATATACAAAACTGTTACGGTAAGCAACAAACTTCAGAAACATCACTGTTATATTTTTCAGATTGCTAGCTAGAAATTTTCTTTTACTGTGAACTTGCACAGCAAGTGAACTTGAGAGAAGATTGGTGTTTGTGGATATTCGCCTGCACGCGATGCTGACTGATCCCGAGCACTGTGCAAGTAACAAGGGAAGCGGTTGCGCATTTTCTCGCGGATATATTGCGTGGAGATTATCTTTCGTACAAGACGTAATCTCGCCACGGTTTCCGTCGACTTACACTGCGTGGGCGAAGCAGGAACCGGTGAGGAGCTGATGCAAAGATGCGGGGGATGCACGACTTGATAAAAGAGCGTAAAGTGAGAGATCTAATCGAGCTGTTTATGGAAAAAAGTGGTCTTGTGGAAAAAGGCCGCTTGCGATTCTACCCGCACCGTTCTGTCTCTGTTGATAGCTTCGTGCGTTTGAATTCCTGTTTTACTTGTAGACTGTATAGTTAAGGGGTGTCCAAATATTTTTGTCCGAGGGCCGCATAACCTGTTACACAACGTTTGGAGGGCCGAACATAAACTCCCGGTCCAAAATAAAAGAATGTGAAAACATGAATGTACTACTTTTTCGTAGATATGTTACTTTTTCATTACTGATGAAGTGTCTTTGCGGGCCGGTTGAAATGGCTTCGCGGGCTATAGTTTGGAGACCCTGCTGAAAGCAAACTTTTCTCTATGATTCTTGCGCATAGTGACGATTGGCTGGTGTATTCATGTTGGCGTTTAATTACGTGGCCAGTAAAACCTCAATTCCAGGTCAATGCATTTGCCGGTATCTGAAAGTAGATTCGCCCTGTGCTGGTACAGAACTGTCGCCAGAAAGCCTTTAATAAGGGAGCTTTACGTTTGTGCAGGGGGGCTTGACATTGAAAGTTTGATAAAAACTCCACTGATTTGTAGTGTTTCATATTTCAATTTAGGAGGTCTTGGTGCTTTATTTGAGGGGACTAAGCCCACCAAAACCCTCCGTGGCGACGGGACTGTGCTGGCTGGTACAGTTTCGTAATGTTCGTGAAAACTCAGCAGGACCTTTTACACGCTGCAGTTTAAAGGCATTTATCTGAATATTATATGATGTAGACATGACCACAGAGAAGTATCATAACCATTTTATGAAAACTCGGGTTTAAAGTCCTTGACAGTTCAGTGCGAAACTTAGTTTTCCAGTCAGGAAGACGCGCGACGTCACTGCATGTGGTCGGCGGGAGTTCACTGCAATGTGCGAGTTCGCGTGCTCGGCGAACCGTGTCGAGACTGCTGTGTGTGAGCAGACTGGTACAGGATGCGGTTGCTGGAGCATCAACTGACGGTCTCTCTCTCGCGGCATTCGCGCGCTGATGGTTGTTTGATTGGTACGATGTCGAAGCAAGAGGCTCAAACACCTCGACTCAAACTTTCGCCATAAACTTTCACCGTACCTTGGCATGTGAGGATAAAGGCACTTTGCAGTTTTTACGGTCTCCTGCAGTGGTCGCTAGCTTGCGACGGGTAGAGCGTTCAGGCATGGGCGTCGGAAGGGGGCAGGGGGCCAACGCCCTCCCCTGGATTTTGAAATTTTACATTTTTCTATTACATTTTTAGCAAAAAAAGGTCGTTTTCGTAGTTTCGAGAAGGAAAAATGAAATATCACCACTTTTGACCCTCTGGAAATATCTTTAAGGCTACCTCTGGAAAAATCCACTGTTGGCCCCCCCTTGGAAAAATTCGTTCCGACGCCCATGCTCTCAGGCCTACAGCACTGTTAAAACTGGAGCGAGCAGTCCTCCATCCAAAATCGCACTTGCAACCGAAAATTCAGTAAGATCGTCGCGAAGGTGAACACTGTGGTATGAAAAAGCAGCGGCGAAAGAGAACTGCTCTTTGCAAGAGCTGCAGTGATACTAGAATCTTTTAGACTTCTTGAAATTTTAACCGCTGCTAATGGTGCCTGAAAAAATGTGTCAGTTTGAAAAAATTAAAGCTTTTGTAATTTGAATATGTCAATCCAGATGCCCCCAAATGGGGCGTCGAGAGCCACTGCTTCTTTGTTTTGAGATTGCGAGAGCTTCGTAAGCTTACATCCTTCCACCTTCGCTACCAAGACCTTAGGATTTAAGAAAAACCTGCTCAGACACAACCGATGCATTTGTAAATGACTCTTGGATTGTGAGCAGTGATGTAACAATAGCGACATTGATTTCAACAAAGTGGTAACAGTAACTTTACGCACAAAGTGCAGTTCGTTTATACGACAAGTGAGATTAACTTAAATAACAATCTGTGGAAAATTTCAACAATGCAGTGCGTCGTTTTGATTTTATGCATAGGTTCGGTGCTTCAGCAGTTCGTAGAAGCTGGAAATCACGCTGTGTTAAGCTGTGTATCTTCACAGAAGATTTTTTAGCACTGGGAGTAATATTTTGGTGTTTCAACAAATCGTTTAACTTTTTGTCTGCAAGTCAACGGCTATAGTTGACGTGCACGATTGCTTAACCTGGTGGTAAGGACGTAACCTTGGTTTCAACAAAGCAGGACATCAATATCTGTAGTTGCTGTTGTCTTATCCAACTCCTGGCTCTTGAGGCTGGAAAAACGAAAAAGACTAGGGGCAAATTCAAGGTTCAATGACTCCATGTGTCAGGCTATCTATGCCCAACTTTCGTTTCATACAAAAGCAAAAAAATGGTAGTTTTCTTGTTTCTGAAAAGAAACTAAAAACTAATCAGATAATAACATTGCAAAAGCGTTTGTTTTTGGTTAAGGCTGCATTGATTTTTGCTACCCAAACAAAGTTACACAAATTGTCACAACTGAATTGGTTTGTTCAGCTTTCCATGTTTGTCCGTTTGTACAAAATCGGTCTGCTTCGTTGCTGCGCTTACGCGTTAGAGATGTTGGATATATAATTGTTGGGGTGAGCTGTAGGTGATTCAGTATGCTTGTGGGTCTCGCATGCGTCAAAGCTAATGTGGGGTTCCGTAGCATGGAGGTTTTGCAAGACAAGATGTAACTGTAACAAGAGTATGTTCGCCGCGCTGCAGATGCTCTTCTGTGAGGTTGGAGGTGATTTTCATTTTGTTCCAGGCGCCGGAACGCTGCGCAGTGAGTCTTGGCTTTCGGAAATGCGGAGAAATGAAACCCGTGAGTCATTACATGACTTGGTGGATTATTTATGTCCCATCTCTCGGCTTGACTGGAGCAAGTTTTATCAAAGCATTTTTTACGGTTGTGAGAATTGCCGGTTATTATGTAGACACGTTCCCACTGGATGAAACGGTTGTTTTTGTTTGAGCGCGAGTCTCTCATTCGACCACGGCAGCTACTGTGGATGAACCGGGTGCTTAGCTAAAGTGTTTATTTCGGCGTGGGAAAGTTGCCTTTGCTCAGTAATTTGAAGAAATATTTTTCGTGATCGGCGGGCTCAAGACAGCGCTTCAAAAGCTTGTTTTGACGTTGTAATGGTTAAAGTCGTGTGTTTCTTCTTGCGTCAATTTAGAGCGGCTGTAATCTAAATCTACATAAATCTCTTTGTGCGTAACTATCATTCATGCATCCCCCAAATCTTTTGCTTACGGCTCAGCAGCGTGTCGTAAAAAATATTCAAAAGATATTACGTTGATGTGCGTAAGATACCGGCCTGGATAATTCAAAGCGATGGTCGCATTTTTTGCGGGCTGCGCTGCTGAACCATCTGATCGCCGCCATAACCACGTTTAAAATTCCAGCGCGTGATAACTGAAGTGAGAATGATGACGAAAATTTCATCGGAAGATTGCCAGCGAGGCCTATTTTTACGCTGGAAACGGCCGAGCATTTGGCAGTTTGGAAAATATCGAGTTCTAAGCGCTTTCAACAGGTGTTCGGTTTTAGTGGAATAGCATGGAAACTGCATGTGTTATGCGATGTATTGTCATTCGCTACATGCAGTTGATTTATTTTGTTGGGGGCTACGCATTGCTCATTTGCCCTGTAAATAGCCAATGTTCAACAGTTTTGCACTTCTTGAAGAATTGCACCAATCTGCAAACAGCTTCTCCCCCGAACTGTATAGTGCGCAGGGTTGATAGTTTTGCTTGACTAGTGTGCTCAAATGCTACGCACTCATTTAGTTGTACCAGTTGTTGCGATGTAAAGTGCGAGTTTTCGAAACATCGGCGCTTATAACGGATGAAACGCAGAGGCAGGTTTTTGTGCTTTTTGCTTGATAAGGAAGTTTCGATCATAAGTTGTAAAAGGCAAGCTTGCTGGTTTTCGAGCTGCGTTAGTTTTTGACTTGTCAGAGATTTCGCTGATTAACTAGGTCAGAAACAGAACAGCGAAAATTAGTGTTGAATCACCGCCATTTGCTGATGCGAACGATGATGTCGTCAATAGACGAATTCTAATAGACACGTGACGCAGACCAGCTGGCATTTAAGCACAGCGCGTTCGTGTCGGCCAGTCCCATTAATGCGTCAGGAATTTTTTTATGTCAGGCATATTTCCGCTTTTGCGACTGAGAGTCGAAGTTATCAGCCTACTCAGTTTGGGTTTTCCGGGGCAGGAAAGCTGATCCAAGTGCATCTAACTAAGCATCGTATTCAAACACGACGACTCAAATTTTCTTTAGTTTGGGTATTTTTCGGCGTGGTGATTTGTGCCTGGTGTATTTATTCCGGACCTAAAACGTGTTGCTTGGATCGAATTCTCCCCTATGACTCAGTGCGCTTGTGTCAGTGTTACAGGTGAGCAGCGCTGAACAATAAAGTGACACTAGACAGCAGATATATTTTCCTCAAAACTAAGTGATGGTTTTGGTGTAACATTATGGATTTTGAACACAGTTTTCGCACCTTTGAAAACGACGTTTAATTTTTTTGAAATTTTGTTTATGAAACAGCCCACACGCGTCCTACATTATGTTGGCATTGGCAAAAAAACACAATTTAAAGATTACTCGACCAATAAAAATTAGGCAAACCCGAGGCGAACTAATTCATATACGATGAACTTTTTATGAATTTTATGGTTTAATGTGGAACATCGTGGTCGAGGTCCTCGGACATTTTGCCTTAATCTTTCACCACGTCGGTACCAGTGGATGCTTTTAAAAGCGTTAAGCTTGTGGGCACCGCAAATAACTGCAATAAGCGCGCGTGACTTCAGGCTGTGCCCCTTGCCATACAGTGGGTTAGTGGTATAGAAAAACGCGCCCGGAATGCGCGAAGCTCACGACTACGTCCGATCAACACCTGTCTGCGAATGACGTGCTTTCGTGACGTTATTGCTGAAACATGTTCCTTGAGCTACGCGAGTTCCAGGTGGCCTCGTGCCTGCTGTTGATGTGCTGAGAAGTCAGTTGAATGAGGAAAAGTACTTCTGGAGACTTGCACAGCGGTATACGGAGTAGACGTTTTTTTGTGAAAGTGAACTGCTGTGTCTCGTTGCAGCAGAACACGAGATTAAGATTGCTTTGATATCCACACTACAAACCTCTTGTGACACTGCTGGTGCATTGGCTCTTGTACTCTGCACGCAACATGACGAGCATTTTTGATAGAAATCAAGCAAATAAAAGGTCAGACCTGGCATAGAACTTGCGATAGCCCAAAATCAGCTTCAGTTGTTTTCACAAAATTGTTGGTAGCTTCGCTGAAGGTATCGTAAGCTTTGCCTGTTTCTTTTTTGTCGCAGCAGCATGCGATTAAATTTAAACCTTCCAGGCGTTGCTCTCATGGACGCTCGTTGGCGCACACGTGGCGGTCTGCATTTTTGCAAATCCCTATCTGCAGCGAACCGTTTTGGCGTGCCGTATGAGCTCTGCTTTCGTTTTTTTCGCATTACCGTTGCCCCGTGCGCTAAAACAGGTCACACAAAAAGCCAGAAAATTACGTTTGACCTACTAAAAGCTGACGGCTGACATTCTTCAGTGAAGCGAGGGAAAAGGCGTGAAATTGGGATAGGTGTTCGAGTCGGATGCCTTCACTTATATTTCACTCTGTTTTTTTCTCACTGCGCCATAATCCGGATAGAAGAAGCAGGAGAAGAGATTAGAAGCATAAGCAAAAAAGTTATAACAAGCCAAAAAATTGGTGTTGCACTGTTATTTTATTTATTTATCTTGGGATCTTTAAAATAAAGCATTCGTTACTTTGCCTGTCATCGGAGGCATATTTTTTCTCCTTCATCCACATGGTTTTGATGTTTTTCCAAACGGTTCAATCTGAAGGTGTTTGATTTTGAAACCACGACATTTTATCATTGAGGAGTAAATTGCTGCCCGCATTGCCTTAGTTTTGTCGTTGACAAAGTGATGGAACTTTTTCGCGGCGAGTTCGCTATAGTGTAAATAGAGGTGCATTGTCTGCTGCATTGCTGGTAATCTTTTTCCTCTTAGGTTCGTCCTATCGCTCAGCACCGAAGCACGTATGTTGCGTTAGTTGAGGTTTATGAAGAGAAAAGGAACATGTTTTCTACTTGCTGTAGTCGCACAACTGCTTTCAAGGTCTGTCTGCCGTGTATTTGCGTTTAAAATCGCTACTTCGGATTTTAGTTCAGGGGAAGAAGTGAAAGCAGTGATGGACACTAGATTAACATTTGTGGATAAAAGAATAAGGTTCTTGTTTGTGTTTTACCAGTCTATAAATGTCAGCTGCCTCTGTTTCTGAAAAATGCGCCGCAACAACTGTTCGAATCCCTTTGTTCGCGTGAAAACCCTACTCTGACCACTAAACCATAATTGCGACCTTCATCTAAAGTTTGATAATAATTATTCCATCAGAGACCTTGCCAGTTGACACAGTTGTTTTTGCAAAGACAAGGCAAAGGCGCATTTGATGCAACCGGTGGAAACTTTTCAAAAAAGAATGACAAAACTCTTGCCATCCACGCGAACAACGTGAAGTTACAGGGCACTTTTCACCTGAAACCAATCAACCAGGACGTAAAGGCAAAAAAAACAATGGAAAGCGTTTCACTCTTGAGAAAAACTCCGCCTCGGCGTCCACTGATGGTGTAGAGACGTTTCAAACAGTTTACGTCATTCTGGCCGAGACGCGTGGGCAAGCATTGTCTTTGGACGCTGCTCATTAAAAGGGTCGAAATTAGTTTCGACAATGCCCACGTCAGTTCTGTATTGTCGGAAAAACTGTTCGTGTATCAGACGAAACTCGCCGTGCTGTGTTCGGCCGAACGCTCCGTCGGTGAATCATCGGTCTCTGCGCTTCCCCGCGTCTCGGTCGGCGAAAAGGCTTCTTCGCTTCGGCCGGAGCTCGCGCGTTCCGTTCGCTTCGCGCGCGGCTCACCTTCAACAGCTCGCGTTGTCAAGCGATGACGACTCGCTGGAATGCGAAGCGCGCAAGACGCGCGCACACACACGCACATACAATGCGCGCGCGCTCTCGCTCTCTCTATCTCCGGTTCACTCACCTCACCTGCGGCACACACGCGCATAATAGTTCAAGGAGGAAGATTTGCTTGTTTCTTTTCATCGCTCGGAATGCGCTCCGGCTCGAAGATGTTTGTCGAGATTGACAAGCTGTAGATTCCTTTGGCAAAATCCAAGGCACCATCCTTGAACCAATTCAGGGTCACTCGCGGTATCCAGGAGCGTTGAGTGAAATCAAAATAAAGTGTTGAGAAGATCAGGCGTGGCGATAAACTATCACGATCTTCCTTCTAATACGCGTCCATTTAATGCCAGGCAACAGCATGCTTTCACTTACGGCATATACGCCATCGGGTCGCGTCCAAACAACGTCTGTCAGTAAATGCCGTTTCTGACGAGAATCGTCAGTGACAAATCTTCCATAATCACTGACGCGTTAAAATTGTTCTTATTGATTTTAAGTGGCGTACGTTCCTGAAGCTTCTTCAGATATTGCCATCTTGCCCAGGTACCGCAGCAGCGTATACCTGAAACCCTGTTTGTTTGGGCTTCTGGATTAAGCTTTTTGTTTGGAACGACATCTGTATTCTCAGCGTGTCAAATCTTTTTACGCCTTGTATACTTTGCAGGTTATGCCTAGGTTTCTGTGTTTATTACCAGCTTTTGCAAACACGAGTAGGTGCTTTTTCGCAGCTGCAAGCGACCACTTGCTCCTTGCCGCACGCGCCTGCCCAGATGGCCTAACTCGAGACGCTGTGTCTCAATCTCGCAATCTACACGACATTATTCGGAACCGTGTATCTCTCTGATCACAGACAAGGAGTTCCGTTTTCGCCCGGGGGGAAGGTGAACGACATGGAAAACATCAACTCGAGCACGCTAATGAAACGTTTGCTGGCAGAATACAGGGGCGACTCAGCCGGCGGCGCTGCAGGCTCGCGGGCGGACCAGCGCTTGTACGAGATCTTGTGCGCTAGCGCCAACGGTGTCGGCATCCAGCAGACGTTGGAATCGTCGAGCAACAGCGACGAGCAGTTGCGCTCAACGGACCGTCGTTCGGATGTCGGGTCGGATTTGTCCGGCAGCGATCCGGCCGCGCGCCTTGACGCGCTGTGTCTTTCTACTTTGCAAGGCTCCAACGGCAATCCTATTTCAACTAGCGAAGCGTGTACTCCGACAGGCGGGCAGTCGTTGTCCATGTCCGCAACCTCCGGTCGGCCCAAGCCTGAGCTTCCGGACCCATTTCGACCCAAGCAAGGACAGGATTTGCCAAATGTGCATGACCCCTCTGGGTCAAGGCCACCGCCGCCGTCTTACGTGGAAGCACGAATTGACCTGTGTCAAACATCTACGGAAGTGGATGGGGGGTCACGCACACCTTCCAGAAGCAGCATGTCCCCTCGATATCGCCAGCACCATGGCCCGAACACCTCTTCGAGCGACAAGCGCTCCTCCCATGGTGTTTTTCACACCGGTGATGTGGCGACAAAAAATCTCAACGCTCTGAAAGGGAAGTCGTTGTTGCAGTTTAACGGTCATCCCAAGTCAAACAGCGGTGGCGACGAGCACCTTTACACGGACAGTGGGCGATCGTCTGACGTCGTTGGCAGAAAACTGAACATGCGGAATATCCGGGGCAGAAAAGATATCGCCGTGATCCGTTCTCGATCCTTGCACAAAAGTCACGGTTGCCGTGTGGACGACTCGATCCTCCAGCACGCGCACCGTACCTCCT
>Ga0210059_1008882_pt1 | contig 15768 bp, 9 predicted proteins | sample Ectturendosymbi2_FD_188042 | JGI IMG/M metagenome (GOLD analysis project Ga0210059, IMG submission 188042) | Ecteinascidia turbinata endosymbiont from Florida, USA - Sample 2 (SPAdes) (version 2) | ecosystem: Host-associated > Tunicates > Ascidians > Unclassified | place: Key West, Florida... | reverse complement strand
AAGGCAGTTTTTGTGGAACCATCTCCTACATGTTACGCACAAAATCTGCTCTTAGTCTCGTTTGTCACCCGTGCATGTGGTAACATCGCACATGGACCACTTGTTTTTATTGTCAACCGCTACTGCTGCTGATATAGTGAGCCAGATGCTGTAAATCAAACGTACCTTGGCAAGTTTCACTTTCCCAGAAACTAAACGAAATATTCAAGGCTTCTCGTTGCTGCATTGCCAATGCTTCAAATTCTACATCTTCTGCAGTTGAAGTAGACAAAATGTGTCTTACCTGGGGCTGGGCTCAAGTCATAACCGTCGCCAGAAAGTCGTCCGTAGGGGCCGTTAGGTTTGTGCGGGGTGCCTATGCCGAAATCTGTAATGCCATCAGGAGCTAAACATGGAAAAATATTTATAAAGAGAAAAAGCGCAAGAATCTGGCAGTGTTAACTAAAACGCCACGACTGAAACGTTTTTTTACAGAAAGCTCAGCAGCAACGTTAAAACAGCGTGGCGTTAATCAGTGCACCTGGCTGAAAATGTAGGTGACAATCACGACATAAGTCTCGAAGCATTTTTCACACTCAGACTGGCTGGCCATATTGACATGTTACTTTTCCGGTGCTTTGGTTTGTAATCTCTGGTTTCTGCTTATTGTTCGGGTGATTAAAAATATGCATTTTTGTGCATTCTGGAAGCAAGTTTTAGACAGTACTGTTTTTATATTTTTCTATTTTTAGGGTCTGAGGGGGTGGCCATGGCACAGTGGCCTCCCCCCTCCGTACACTAGTGTTAACTAATAACTATAAATTTCCAGGTTGGCTTTGTACTGCGCAGCAACTGCGCTTAGGTTTCCCGACAGGGTTTTCGTCGGTGCTACCTGATGTTGTTAACGCATTGCAATGGCACTGCCATTTTTACTTCCATAGCAAAATTGCCAAAAAGTTGATAACGTAATCACGAAAAAGAGGCGTGCGATCTGCACACACACAAGGCACTGTGATTGCAAGTAAGTGAAAGCACAACTGCAAGGGTTGTCATGAAAATGTATGACCGAAATGCAAGTTGCTGTTAATAAAAATTAACTTTCTAATTAAAAGGTGCGTGACACACTGTAGGCGAACAACTACACAAATATTTAGAGGTCTTGTATCGCAGGTACTATCCTCCCCCATAAATAGTATCCAAATCGTTACCTCCCCCCATAAATAGCAGTGCACCAGTAACGTTTTGGAAACAGTGTTAAAAGGTATGGCAAATCAAGCAGCATTTTAAACAACGTCCTAAACGAATTTTACTTTTCACGAAAACGAATATTAGGCTACTTTCCACGATATGTTTAGATTCATATATTCAAGGAAAGTTGTTTTTGTTGTTAAATACTTTCGCAAACGCATTGTTGTTGTTTTAAAAATAATCGCTGTCATAACTTCTGCTTTCAAAATGATTTAGTGATAGATAAAGTGAGTTCATTTCTGCTAATTAAACCAACTAAGCCAATTTTCAGGTAGATGCAGCTACTCGCTAAATGCACAAACTTTCCCACTTGCAAACAACATGACTGTCAAGCTATGACCTCACAGTAAGTCATATCGCACTCCTGTATTGCGTGGCTTGATCGTCAACAGGTCAGACTAAGTGCACTAGTCACTTATCATGAAACAACATCTAACTCCCTACTATCTATGCTTGCTGCAATGCTGCGTTGGAACTTGGAATGACAGCAAAGCTCTTTGCTGCATAAACACAACGGCCGTGCTGTAATAGAGAGGACAAAAAGAGCAAAACTGTTTTAAAGAAACAATCATGTATCATCGGAGAGAGTTGCTTTCGCGCACTACGGTTCATTGAAATGAATTCTTCGTATCGCAAAATGCACGCCGCAGTGTTGTTGAAAAAAGTTACCATATTTACTCTCAAAGCTTTTGAGCTTCGGCAAAAATAACTAATGCCTGCAATCAGGGGCGGTTCCAGGGGAGCAGTTTGGGCGATTGACCCCCTAAAACCTACGAAAGTAACTCCATTCACCATGATCTTGCACAATTCAGAAAAAAACATATCAAAAACAATTCCGAGCAAGTCTTTCATGACATTCGAATTGTCTCATTGTTTGCAATAGGCCATTCTGTCGTCCATTGTTTTGTCACAGCAGTGTTATGAAGTTCAGTTCATCTATCTTGCGGTGGCGAAGCCGTTACGAGACTTGATTACCAAACATTACTGAAATCGCCCCCGTAACGTTACTGTTGTGGTTAAAATTAACCCCAACATACCTTTATGAGAAGGATAATGATGTACGGCGAAAAAGTACTCCTCCGTCGATCCAGAAAAGAACTGAAGGAAATAACTGTCTGGATTGTGTGCAGCAAAACCATGAATGTTGCATAAAACTCTACATGTGAAGATAACACTAACCTTTTTCATTACTAATTGTTACTGTCATGTATTACGGGGTAGTAGTCACAATAAAGTAGGAACCTTAGCTAAGGCTTAAAAGATTTATAACGAACTACGGAGCACAATGGAATCATAGTGGAGCCATGCTAAAGCAATAACGAAATTTAACCAAGGAAACAGCAACCCAACGAATATCGAGGTTTTGTGACAACAAACGAAAAGGGAGACTTAATAAAGAAACGAATGATTGACAAGTTCTCCGACAAAATGGGAAACCTATTTAATACTGTTCCCATGATATGCAGGAAGAGCGTGTACCTGCCGTAAAAACACTTGCAGTAAGCGATGTCGCGTTCACCATATAAAGTATATAGAGGAAATTCTCCCAAGTGTTATGTGCATGCATTGAACCATTTCTCATTAGTCACACCTGAAGTATAAATGACTTATGGATGCTTGCATGCCATATTCCAAGTATATTTCGCAATAATTTCATGATGTCATGTGAAAATAAGTGTCAAGCCACAAAAGGCTCAGCAAGAAGATAAATAAACCTTCTCTAGAAGGAGCAAAAGGCTCAACAAAAGGAGAATTAGAGCTTCCTCATAAGAGGGGACCCAGCGCAAAAAGGCTCAAATAAAATAAAATAAGATCATGTGACCAGCTAGAAAAGGCTCATAAAAGATAACCTAACATCATGTGATCAGCTAGCAAATGGCTCAACAAAAACAAACAAAGAATGAACGTTTCGACCAGGTTCGGAATCGGATAATATTCGTTGTGAAGTTTTCGACAAACGCTAGATTTTTTCATTTGGAAAAGTCCAACTTGGCGAACGGGTGGGGCCTGGCAAATTCGTGAACCAGGATACGCTTGTAGCCAAAGGCTCAAGGGAGCTTTAGTTTGAATGTGAACTGACCTTCCAGGCACGAAGGTTTCAGTACTATCTGTCGAGACTGAACTTTAGTTAGGGTTGTATGCTGATTTTCTAGTTAGACTCTGTCAGAAAAAGCTCCGTAAAGTTATGTAGTAGATAATTTCTGTCAAAATTTTACTTAACTTTGTACTTTAACGAAATTCTGGCATGTCAGATTCAACTAGGGAATAGAGCCCTGTCAAAATTTTCTATGATTTTGGACTTTGACAAAAATTAGGGAATTTTAAAATCAAAAAGGAAACAAAGTTCTGGCCAAATTTTTCATGATTTTGTACTTAGAAAAATCCCAGACAATGGGGGGTCATTTGGTTAGGATCATGTTCATGCGTTCATCTTCATGTGTTTTCGGTCGTATGTTCGTACCTGAATGATCAATAAATATGTATCCCCTCGTAAACGGGTATAATGGTCCTGTCACCAGCAGCTAAGGTTGGTGATATTGACTATTTGCTTTAGTGTGATAGTCTTTATAGGACACAGCCTCGAGGACCCTGTCTAGTAAAGTAAAGATAAACGTTAAAATTCCTAAAGCGTTTAGCATAACTTGTTTTGCACCGAGTCTCTCGTGGACGGGTACACTGAGCTAGGTTATTGGATCCAGCGAGGGGCGTCGGCCGCAAAACATTCAACAAAATGTCACCATTTGGTAGCAAATGTGAAATCAAGGGACTATATTTTTTTCTTTTCAGTTGATTTTATGCAATGAATTTAGCATTACCAAAAATATTTAGCCTATATGAAACAAAAATCAGCAGGAACTCATAAAACAACAATACTAGGTACACAGGAAAATACAGAAAATGGGAAACATTATGCATAACATCGCATGCAAACAGAAATTAGAAAAGCAAGTAGAGTACCCCAAAGTCTAACACAGTTTAAATATTGGCCTTAGTAACGCAATTCATACATTTTAAACAGTTCACAGTCTAAAAACGCAGTTCACACCTCAGGTCAACGTAGTTCACAGATTGCCTTGACTTTTCATCATGAGCGAATTAAAAAAATTGCTTATTTTAGTTGTAACATTACTCAGCTCACTGTTGTGCTTGTGAGCGCCTCTCCAGGCGATTCTCCTTTTCACTTCCACGCGTCTACTCTTTCTGCAAATTCGCATCTGCACATAATATGAAATTCAAATAATCTCTTCACTCGGTAAGCAATACGAATATTTGGCACGTCATTTTAAATGTACCTAGTTCTGCGATCGCTTTTTATTTTTGTTTGCCATCGTCAAACACCGCAATAGCTCAAATTTTTTAAATTAACCTTCGATTCATTTTTACGAGAGCTATTTGCAATAACAAAGCACCAAAGCTTATGCAGACCAAACCGTGACAGACGTATCCCGTAATTTTTCCGCTATTTCATCGTGAAAAACAACAATCGCACCAAACTTCTTCGTTCAGTCTATGCGCTAAACACTGCACATTCTGACTCCATGCAGATGTTAAATTAAACTTTTAACGCGTTGATAACTAATCTAAGCCGATTTACCATTTTTGTAACAACTGCATATTTCGGGAAATACTTTAGCATTGGGCTCAGCATTCGTCTGCTACTCGACACGTTCTCCATAAGCACGCCGAACCAACAACTCTTTCATTCTTATCACCAGTAACAATTTTTAGAACTACTTGATAATAAAAAATATGATTCATAATAACTAGCAAACATTTGCAAAATTAATTAACATTTTTCAACAAAAGTTTCACAGAAAACAATCAAAATTTGGTAAAAACACTTACGCAAAGTCTACTTACCACTGTTTTAAAATACATATCTATTTTTTCACAGTTTTGGGCAACCTAACAACGTTATAGCACTCCGCTACATAAAATTATTGAAACAACCCCACCCATACAAATTGTTAATGAACATTGTCACTTTGGAAGCAAACAACACCTTCTTGTCAGCATTACAAATAATACCACCCTCCGCCATAACAAGCAAAACCCAGTCTTTTTCAACTGCCCTTCAAGTAAACGACCGATCCAGTTACCTAAATTTCCTAAATTGTTTTTGACAAAAACAAAATTTTTTCAACAGTGACAACATGCACTTCAGCTGTTGAATGTAGCAGGTCGACATATCTCTCATATTGATCGCCAACATGAAAACTTAGACCACACCAATTTTCAAAATACTCGCAAAAATATCTCGTTTCACCAAAGACTTTCAAACATTTTAAATTGTGCTTTCAACTTCTTTCTTTGCATTTTTTATTATCTCATTAATAACAGACAATATGTTGCTCTTTTCACGTTTAAGTTTTTGCAACAAACATACAGGTATTTTTCGCATCTGCTTTGAGCAAAGAATTGTCATATGCCATGAACCCAATAGTCACATTTCGGAGGGCCTAGTTTGTAAGTCCTTGCAGCCCATACTTTCTCAAAGCGGTTGTACATATTGCTTCGTTATCCAAAGCACATAACTGCTGCGTCTAATCACCTGAATCTCAGAACAAATCCTCACCAAAAACTCTTTTTCTTTGCACATTAAGCTCACAGCCCAGCTAATGCTTTTTGAAATGCGACCTACGCTCATTTCCTCATTTTCTTTTCCACTGCTGCATGGTTAAATCATGGCTGGCAAACGATACTTTGAGGCCAGCTGAGAGCGCCCCTGTTCACGATTTTTAGCTAAAACGCCAGTCGTGGCATGAAGGCTAGAAGTCATTGGCCCTATCTTGCCTTCATTTTCAGAGACGACAAAAACTATTTTTCATACACGATTTCACTGCATATCGTATGCTAATACAATGCGTTTTTGTCTCGACGCTTCAATCACTCTAAATTTTGTCTCAGTCACTAATACGGTAAACGAACCCGCATACTCAACTATTTGTGTTTGCCTAAGGCCCATGCACCCAGACTTTAAGATGACAATGAATCCATTCAGGCTATTCAGCTTTTAGCTCAATGTTTTTCTTCAAAAACATTCAATCCACAATCAAATTCCTCACGAAAAGTCCTCACACAAATTGTTAGCTTTTTGTCAACTCAAATGTAGCTTCTACTAAGACTTTGATATACACACACGACTTTTTATCGAGTCTCATATACTTCACGATTCATTAACCTTCAAACCTTACATTGAATTAACCTACCTGATTCTCTCTAACAATTTGGGAACTGTAATACCTTATGCGGAACAACAATTAATTCTTCTAACGATCCGCCAAGGTGCGCAGCACTGTTTTAAGTCGCAGCTATGCAATATAACAATGCGCGTGCGACACCTACCGCATGTTTCCTGCAACTCATCATCTGCTAAACCTAAGTTAGCACACGCCTTTCCTTATCACAGCGGCACGTGCATCACAACGTTCATAGTGTCTTGTTTTGGATCTTTTTGATGACCTAACTTTCATCTTTCGAACTATCGATTTGTGTACTATAACCATTGAGCTTCTCTGCATAAATAGCTCTAACCACAATTTTCATATAACATATTCGTTAATTCAGTTGCAAAAGTCTTAAAGTTGCAGTTTCGATTTTTACCTTCATCACTAGTAGCAATTCTGTTTTCATTACAGGCTACAAGCCGAGGTGGAAGTGGAATGAAAGACTCCACGTTTCAACTACCCTGCACTACGTCCGCAAAGCGTTGTTTGGACAGCTCCAGCTGCATGTGTGCACCAGATGCACAATCTGAACAATGCGTACCCACACGGCGGACATCTACTTTGTGTTTCTGACTGTGCTGGTTTATACCGTTGATACTTCGAGAAACGATGCAAAAACAGTTCATCGTTGTTTTGAATGGCTCCAAGCTTTCAAACCACACTTCACCTTGGAGTACTACAGACAAACATTCTATGCCTATTATTTTCAAGGCTCTGATTTTGTTCACACAGACTTTCACTAAAAACGGCTGATCTGCATCATGAAATGCGGTTCTTGCTTTCAATGCAAAAACATTCCGTCCTCTTCAACAATTTTTGAAGCGCCTTGGATGTTATTTGAAAAACTCACATACTCCCGTCACACAGTGAAGTGAAACGTTGTGGCATTGTGGCATTTTAAAAAGCACTGCTTTTACTGCAACTGCTTTTCATGCATACTTATATTAACCTACATGCATTAATCGTTCACTTCTGGTTTTTGTGTTGATGGAATGTCGGTCTGCAATCCTTCGCATTTGACATATGCAAAGTTTGCAATAAATTTTTCATTAGCGCATTCACTGTGATTGCAGGAGAAAATAATAAAACGTCATATGATGGCATATCCTCTGCAAAAAATACGATCTATGAAAAGCAGCAGAGTTGGTTACCCCACGACATAAACAAGCGTGGGTGCGCCTGCAATCTGCGAAGAGAGCAACCCGACACAACGCGGGTCAGCATGAATCGTTTGTTGTACCAACATAAGCATATGTGAGATAACTAATTCAGCTTTGTGCTACGACTTACACATTTTGAAACGGGCAGAACTAAATTGTTCGAATCCGGCGAAATATCAAAATACGCCCCCGTTATCAAAATAAGACCATAGCGGAATAAGAAAAGTGTGTCTGAAACCACCGTTAAACTGGACTGACAGACAGTGCCCTTAATCCTGGCAGTAGAGGTGAAACTACTGTCGACTGCAACAGCCTCATGGTCCGGGGAACCGTCAAACACATACGAGAAACGAAGGTGATAGCACAGTCACGAAGAAAAGGGGGCTAGGGAGATCTTTCTATGGTGCTCTTAGAAACTCCTCGCCACCGTCAATCCGCGCTCATGGCAAAGGCACAGCTATGCTGTTTCTTCTGAAGAAGACCATAAGTTACCAGGCACACCCGCAACGTTGGTAATACAATAGCGAATGCCATTTTGACCAATTTGCCCGCCTTAGACTAATAGATAAATTAAAATAGCCGTGAGCAAACCGCGGTGTGCAACCAGTGCACGGTAAGCACTTTTTTAGAGTGAAACGTGCCTATCTCTTCTTATACAACTACTATCAGTCTAATATTAACAAATAATTACTTATATTAATTAATACCTCTTCTACCTTAAAAATTACAATATTAAGAACTCTCTACTTTCATTATCTCCACAACCGCTCTATTTTTCAACAACTGTTGTAACTATTTGGTGATTTTACGTCTGCACACACTAGAAACAACCAAACGAAATTTCAACAAGACGCCAATACGGTCTCACATTTTTAAATCATCCCCACTAACTATCAAACACTTGCAGAAACTATAAAAATCTTTTGATAAATTCACACAGTCTGTTCAACCTGTGTTGCACCTCCGAAATTTACTCGGTCGTACTGTTGCCTAAACAAATCTTTTCACACATTCTGATTTTTGGTCTTATTTTTTTCGACCAGAAATTGCGGAACCATTTCAGAATTGTTAACTTACATTACAGAAACTGCATGCCTACGTACACAGATGAGTGGATCAAATTTAATTGAAGGAATTTGGTGTGGATGAGTGATGAGTGATGAGAGTCCACAGATGAATGGGTCAAATTTACTTGAATGAAAAACAATATAAAATGAAAGAAAATCATGTATCAAGCTTATCATAACTATAAGGAATATTAAGTATCTTGAACATCACAATCAAATACAAACTGAAAAGGCCCTTGTTTTTAATTCTCGATTATGGGTCTTGCTTACTATGGTTATTGGCCACCCTTCTCATCATTACTTTTCCAATTTTTTCTGCCTTCTTTGCATAGCCTATGCATGCACGTATGGCTACATAAATAGCATAGTTGGCACATGCCAGGCTACAGTGACGATTCTAAGGGGGGCCTGGGCGGGTCATAAGCTACCACAAAAACGGATTAGTCAGTAGTCACCAATCTGTTGGCAGATGGCTTATTTTTATATGTTTTGTAGTATGAATATTTCGACGAAACTAGTTGGCCACCAACAGCCTACTTGTCTCTGTGTCAAGATGGAATGCGTGGTTGGAACCATTTCGCTTTCATGTGAATTGTACTCACTTTCGTGGAGCTGTTTTCGTTCATGAAGGGTCGGCATAATTGTGTACGGGAAATGGTGTTTCGTTTCACATGTTCAGTGCTGTGGAAGTTGCATGGTTAGCACCATAGGCGCACGAGGCGGGGGGGGAGCTGCCTCCTCTGTTTTTCAGGAAAAGCGCTCTTTTTCAGGGCAATCTTCAGCAGAAGCAGTCCGCACGGGCGTGCAGATTGCTTGGTCCCTTTGATTGCGCGTCTTAGTGCCTTGCTAAAGCGCATAGCAACGATAACACAGGCAGGTTTAGTGAGTCAGACCCATCGATCCGGAACTGTCACTTTTAGCCATTGCGTTGCGCCATCGAAGTCACGTATATATTTGCGTCAGTAAAGGCCATTACCGTAAATTGTGTTGTATGGGAGAGCACGGAAATGCAAATGTCTACTCAGACTCTTATCAGTACAGTAACCAATAAGACAATATTGTGCATCTGGGCGTGAGAGAGATTCAGGCCGTCGGTATGAAAGCGGTTTCAAGAAAAAGAATGAAAAAAAACGGTGCTTAATTGATGTTCAATTTTCCACTGACAAAAACTCGCAACAACGCAAGACCGCCAGACACTGCAAAACTCCGATGAAAAGCAATATTGTCAGTATTGAATCCTAGGTTTGGTTCTTTTTACTAGATTTCCCGTAAACAGAGAATGGTTGTTGAAGCTCTTTATGTTAGTCAAATCAGCTAGAACAGTTTCTCGTGAGCTTTACTGGGAAAAACGTGTCTACATTGGGCTTACTTCATAGCTAACTGTGGGTGTTGCGACAATACTTTGCGGCTCTGCAAATCTTGTCTTCATGCTGTCTACCATCGGCCTATTGCATAGTGGATTAAAACACTATATTTTGTACTGCTTGGAAAATGACAACTTCAAAACGGCATAAATAAGCCCTGTGTCCAGATGGATTGTGCTTATTTGATTAATAATATGTGTGGTTACTGTTACTTAAAAAAAGGAGTTTACGTACCGACAGCTAGACGATATTTTTGAGGGCTACAACAAGGTCCCGTATGAAAATGTATATATCCGAAAAACAGACCTACAAAAAACGCTAGTAATCACAGCAATTTAACGAAGAGAACTTCTGAACTACATGTAAGAGCTATAAATTCCAAGAAAAGATCGCAGTGCCATTTGTTCTTTAGAAGAATGTAGGTAAAGCTTTAATTTCTGTTGAAGATCTAAAACAATTGTAGAATCAAAGTCGGCACAACAAACGATATATTTTTGAGGAGACACTACACATAATAGTGGCATACTTTCACGCTTTTCAGACAAACGGCCAAATAGGTCACACTTGCGTGGGGCCCCAAAAACTAAGGTGGCCTATGGCCCGCGCTCCCTAAATTCGTCCCAGAAAACACTCTTTCACTGGTTTTTCAAGTTTTTAGGCTGTTCACCATGCGTCGAAATTGTAGAGCTTTTTGATTACTGCGTTTAGTGTATAGGTTAAGGAAACTGACAACTTTGGCATGTATCGTTTTTGAGTGACTTAAAAGAATTGAACCAAAGAGCACCACACTTTATTGCCCAAGAATTAGCTCGAAAGCAATGCATTCATGGGCGACCGCAGAAATTTTTCCAGTGAGGGCCAACGTCGAAATTTTGCTTATCATTTTCAGGTTGCTGACGATGCAATACAAATGGACGTTCGCAAAACTCTTTACCCTTTCTATATCCCATTAGTCTGTACTGGTTGAATCTCAATTCACAATCTTTTGTCTGAAATGTTTTCTACAATTCGGCTATCAGAAATGCTTTTTCTTTTCATAAACTGCCTAATATCCATTTTTTCGAGCACTTTCTACAAATAAGTCATAATTTAAGAATAATCAACGGCCAGAACAACATGAGCGGTGAAAAAACAAGAGATTTGACACTCTCGCAAACCTATTTCAAGCATTCTGGAACTGCAGCGGGATCTAAAACTCCACAAAAATATAATCCCAATGCCTTCTTCCTTTAATTGAAATTTGTTTTTTAATTTGTATGCATAGGGAAAAATCAAAATTTAAACAATCAATTTTAATCCTTGTTTCACCAGTTTCTTCAAGTGGCATTAGAGACAACAACATTATATAACCCCGACAATGATCTTATATGAGGGTATTAAGCCGATTGAACGCGTTCTGCTTCATCCGATATGACCATGCAAACACTGTAATATAAAGATATCTTTTTATTATTGAACACATTGAAGTTGTGATGAATATATCATTAAAAATAGATTTAACGCAATTTTTCATAATTAAACTTAGACACCCAGGTCGACTAAACCAAGCAGTGGGGCCCTGGTCGCATGCGGAAAATCGCCTACTACAGTGACTTGAAGTGAACGTTTGAAGATTTATTGTTGTGTTATTGTTACGCAAAAAAAAAGACCAACCGTAGAACAATCTGCCAGAAAGTTTCGCAACCTGCCTCGGCAGTCAAGGAGCGGATATGAACGAACTGCAATCTCACCATTGCATGACAATGGAACAGTGAAATTAGCTCTTGTGCAGTGTCAATGTCATACCGGCAAATAAACTGTCACTGCAGCAATTAAATGAATTAATCGGAACAGCTTCAGGTTTTCTAAAAATTTTTGGTTCTTGGTACCAATTTCCAGGGGGTCAAGTGGTACTGTTCAAGAATGGGCGATTTGTGCGGTGACGATGGTCAGAGAGTCTACAAAAAATAATTATTGGGTGGTGTCACGGTAACAAAAAGATCTTTTTTTGTGATACAACATTATGTTTGAACAAATTAACCACATATGTACCACCTGAAGGGTCACCCCCAAATTTTCTCTGAAATGTAGGCCGCCAAATCGTATCAGTTTTGACGATTTTGACCGGTGCTCTGCAAAGTTGAAACGAGGGCATGTGAAACGCTACACAGTTGCGCTAAATGTTGAGGGGGCCTCGCGATCACGACTTTGCCCGGGGCCTTGCGTTCATTTAATCCGGCCCTGCCTCTAGGGGATTGCATAAAGAACGTTATTGCCGAATTGACGTCATAAGCGAACGGACGTTACAGACGATGTCGTTATAAACGAACGAATTCAACTGCCTAGAACAGATTTACAAGAGGTTTCAGGCCCCATTCGGATTAAACTAAAAAAGTTAGTTTTATGGCAAATTGTTCCTCCCCCCAAGTAAAATGCCTTCCCGTACGCCTCTGGTTAGCACCGAATTTTCGACATAGCAGTACATGTGCGTGATTGCATCTACAGTGGCGTTTCAGGGTCTCTGGGGAATAAAAACGCTAGTTCATATTTAACGATATTCATAAGCCTATGTTGGGTTTGATAAGGTAAATCATAGCAACTTAATCTTCAAAACAACAAAAATCACCATTCAAGATAGACAATTATGTTGCCCCCCCTACGTTTTTCTTGGCCACGCAGTGGTCCCCCCACTTTTTAAGTTCTAGAATCGCAACTGCCAGGCTATGGTTCAGCGGGAAAGTTTTATTTTTTCTCATTAGTTGTGAAACAGTTGGGACTGTGGATTGGATGTGTTTTCCGTGGCAACCACGAAGTGCACAGGGCAAAAAAGCCCTGAAGCAACTTTGGCTTGCTTTTTTGTCTTATTTGTCAGTTTTTTCACAACTGCGGCAGATCTTTCGCAGGTAACCATTGTCTTCGTATTGAAGCTTTTTTCTTTCTCTAACAGAAAGTATCAGGAAATGCTTTCGACAGACCAAATGTGGCCCGCGAAGCTTAAATTTTAAGCCTCAGCCTGCTTAGCTTTTTTGCAACAGTGGTTTATACCTGTTTATAAAGGCGATTGATGGTCTTTGCGATGTTGTTACTTAGCTATTTTAGTCATCTTGCTGACCTAACGTCTCTCTTTAAAAAGTTATTCAGTTTTTAGGTTCCTTTCACATGTTGGTTACGCATTACCGTAGTTCATTGTGGAAGAAAACGAACCGAAGAAAACTTGATCGAAACAATTTGCATGGTTCTGTGCGCCAATGCGCACCCTCATCTTATTTATTTTGTTCTTTATATTTTCTCTTTGCTGTTTACCCCAAAATTTGATGTTAGAATGCTTTCATTTCTCTCCTACTGCCGAATCCTGCATGATGATGAGTAAAGGGCATTGTAGTTGGGGCATAAGTGTATGTCATGGGGATGCAGAGGATGCGGTCGCATCTGCAACGCTGAAAAATTGGCCTATTCGGGCAAAAATTTTCAAAATTTGGGCAAAGTATACTGCTACATTCGCATGTAAGTGAGGTAACCTAGTGTCTATTTTCCAAACTAAGGCAAAATAATAACCAAATCAATGGCAAAATAATAGCCAAAACGGCAAAATAGTCTGAGACTATTTTGCCCCTGATGGCAAAACAGACACTGCCCTTGAGTGAACTGGAATCATGTGGCAATTCCAACAGCCTTCATCGAATTTGGGCCAACTAAACAGCTTTAATAACGTTTTGGGTAAAATTAGAAACATTTCAGTAAAATAGGAGCATTTGGGTAAAGTACAACAGCTTCAGTTAAATTTGGGCAAATGAGAAAAGATTCATTCAAACTTGGGTGAAAACAAAAACATTTAGATAAACTGGAAACACTTGGGTGAAGTCCATCAGTCAAACTAAATTTTGCCAATTTGCAACAGCTTCATTCAATTGTGGGAACTTCAAACAATCTTGTTCAAAGATGGGCTTTATAAAAAAGCTTCATTAAAATTTTAGTACGTTTAGAAATGTCTGGGTGAATTATAAAAGTTTTATTCAAAAGTGGATAAAATCAAAATCATTTGGGTAAATTTTAACAATCTTAATGAAATTTGAGCAAATTGGGACAACTTCATCCAAATTTGTGTGAAGTTAAAAATATTTCCATAAATTGAAAAAATTTGGGTAAATTCCAACAGACTAAATCAACTCTGGACAAACAACAATAGCTCCATTCAACTTCGGGCCAAGTGGAACATCTTCATTCAATTTTAGTTAACTTCAAACAGCTTCATTCCAATTTGAATAATATACAACCACTTCATTTAAAATTGCATACACTTAAAAACATTCGGGCAAATTCCAACAGCCTTGATCATATTTGGGTAATTGAAAGAGCTTCATTCAAACTTGGGTACAATTGGAACCACCTGGGCAAATAGGAAAAGTGTTATTCAGATTTGCATATATTATAAATATTTGAGCAAATTACAACAGCCCAAATCAATATTGGACCAACTGAAACAACTTCATCCAAATTTGGGTAGAGTTAGAAACATTTTAAAATCTGGAACATGCAGTGGTAACTCACCATTCCAACTAACTGTAATTTTTGTAAACCTCGAATCGATGATGCTGTAAAGTGTACAATTAAAATGTATCTGTAGCTGCAAAATGTTTTGCGGTAGTAATGTGGGGTAGCTGTGATATGATACTGTGAAGTTTTCGTGTTTCAAACTTGCTTGATGTTGTGAGATCTGCAAGTGCAAATCTGTTTCCATGAAGTGTTCAAAAATAAAATTAACCACGTAACTGCAGCTGCAATATGTTACGTGGTGGTAACGTAGCTGTGATTTTATACTACTTAGGTTTTCATATTTTCCGTTTGTTTCATGCAATGAATTGCATATGTTGCATCCTGCCATTTTATAGCTTCAATTTAATGCTGTGAAATGAAGTTTTCATGAACAGTACTCTATAATTCACTTACGCTAATTCAGTGAAGCACTGCCATTTTTGTAAAATATTCTTGTTGAGGTTATAAATCATTTGTCATTGGAAAAGTGCATTTGTACACATTCCTTAGTAGTTGATCATATAGGCTGCAGTATATGCGTGTATCAGTGTCATATTGCTATTTTTTCTTAGCATGCAGTGTTAAATGCACATTTAACTGTCTAAACTGGAGTGGATTTTTAGTTTTCATAATGTGACGTTAGAAGCTGTAAACGTTTAAGTAAGTTGTAGTATTATAAGTACAACATGTTGCAGTGAAGATTGCCAATGTGGAAGGTTAAGCTATATGCTATGTATTAAATTGCTTTCTTTCCCTCTAATCACTCGAGACTTGTCATATTTGCGGCAATGTAATGCTTTAGATCGTAACCCGATATTTTACTCCTTTTCCAGATTGACTGCCATTGTGGCCAACACAAATGTACACATCTATGCCAGAGAAGAACAGATCTTAACTATTAGGATGACACAAAGTTTGGAAACAAGTATGTACTTTACACGATGGGTGTAAGCAAGGAATCTATCAGCAAATTTTTAATAGGAAATCGATTTCACGTAAAATTACGCATCCTCAGTCCTGAAAATTGCAAGCAAAGCTTACAGGTGAAAAGTTGAAAGGCTGAAGTAACAGCAGAGAAAAAACAAACTCAAAACTGCAATCGAAATTTCGTAATACAAGTTCATAAATCATAACAACTTAACTAACTGACTGACGTTAAGAATACTAGTGGCGACAAAAACTGACTCATGAAATAAGCGTTTACTCAAAA
>Ga0210059_1008881_pt1 | contig 15770 bp, 7 predicted proteins | sample Ectturendosymbi2_FD_188042 | JGI IMG/M metagenome (GOLD analysis project Ga0210059, IMG submission 188042) | Ecteinascidia turbinata endosymbiont from Florida, USA - Sample 2 (SPAdes) (version 2) | ecosystem: Host-associated > Tunicates > Ascidians > Unclassified | place: Key West, Florida... | reverse complement strand
AATGGGTGCCCAACAAATGAAAACCGTTTTTACCTTTCTTGGCCCAGAATCTAAAACCGGTGCAAGACATTTAACAGATTGCGCGTCGAGCACACTCACACATAGAAAGTATATCCACGTCTTTGGAATCTAATCTGTTTTTGTGTGGAAGTTTCCGCCTTCCATTTGTGACAAAATGGCGTAGGTTTGAAATGTAAGCACACGGGGGAACAGTGGCATTGCAGTGAGTGCAAAATAAATTTTAGATGGACCGGCATTCGTGACTTTGACCAACATTTGTGAATAGCATGATAAGCGATGTTTACGCAACATTTTAACTCAGTTATTTTTTTGTACTCTTTGGCAAAATTCTGCATGACACAAGGTAGCTTACCTCATTTACAATTGTGGTGACTTTCATTACAAGACAAGTATGTACATTCGCTGCATAACACTGATGGAGAAAAACTAGGGAGATCAGAATTAAAGACATTTGGTCAATAAGCTTCCTACTGTTGATAACGGAGACTCTTTTGTGAATGAACACTGTTGTTGACAAATTTATTGAAGCAAACAAAAGAGCGACTCTATATTCTTCAAGTACATTCCATGTTTTCAAAGATTCAAACATGCTCAAAATGTCTGCTTGACATATTAAAATGAAATGCAGAAACTGCTATTTCTTCTTAAGTATTTCATTTCTTGAATTATTTCGGGCCCTATTTCGGACAATTCCCGAAAAGCGTGCTCGGCCAAGATTACAGTCAGGTAAGCGTAACATTAACTTGAATAAATGCAAAAAAACGAAGGAGACCGCATCGCAAGTGCATTTATCGCTGGCATGCTTCTCTCGACGAGATACTACGTTTCGTGCCGCAACGGGATATTTACATAAAAGTCAGAGATGATAAGATCTTAAAACGGCGGTGCATCAACCAGATTTGTGAATGTTGTTTGAGTTATCGTGAGCACGGCACAGGTGCTCTGCTAGCAAAGAGTGCTGGTTCGTCCTTGCTCACTGCGCGACCTCGAGACACCCTGAGCGATGGCCTCGGGACGGACGTGGGTGTGAAGATTTGTAAACACGTCAGAAACCGCACGGTCGCTCACACGAGCGTTTTTTCGGTGCCTGATGCGTCTCCTGCATGCTGTTCTCTTTCAACTGTTACTGTTACGGCAGAGCCAGCACACCACGTTTCGCTACGTGAAACGTATGCGTTGGCACTTGGTTCTCAAAAGTGGTGTAAATGTACTCGATTCTCCAGACATCTTGTAAATTCTCTTTTTGAAGTTTCTTTTTTTTGAAGTTGCGGAACTCCAATACTTGCAAAAGTTATTCAACTCTTGCTGCTTCAGACACCAGCTTGAGCTTTCGTGTTTGACGTGAAATGCAGAAATGCATGCAGTGCGAATCAATGCAGGTCTTGGATATAATGAATTAAAAAACACAGCGTTAATTTTCTTTAAATGCAATAGATTCATTTAGTAAGACTTCCCAAAGATGCTGGATATGGATGTACAGTTCAGCTGTAGCACCGTTGAAAAACCCCGGGGAAATGAGCAAAAACTAAGACTATAAATCTTAATCTGAGCTTTTAATTTCCACACAAAGGTTAACAAGCGATCCTCGCAACATACTCAATGTTAAGTCCTACAAAAGCACTTATAAAGTCAAAACTTTCGAAAAAACAAGACAATTTCTTCTCCGTTCTCTTCTACTGGAGCAGCGCGTGCGAGGCGTCAATTTTCTGGAGACCGGGTGCCAATAAATCGATTTTGCGTTTGGTGAGGTCCAATTCGATGACCTCGCGAAAGAGACTATCCGGACGCACTGCGCTTCAAAATATGAAGGGCCTGGGTTTGCGCCGGGAGGAAACGCCATAAGCTTAAAGATGGATTCAACGCGGATTTAATCGCGATTAAACGTGAACACAGAAGATTCGCGCAGCGTTAAGCGGGGATTTTTCAAAAAAAGGCGATCGCTCGACAGGTATTTTACTTCTTAGCATGGCCACAACACGATCCCGGTCGAGTAGCCGATGAGAGGCAAGCATGTGTTTGTTTGACAAAAACCTCTTCACATCTTCACGCCTGCTTTAAAATAAACTGAATAAAGCTAAAGCAATTATTAGAATGCGATGGCACGGAAGAGATCGGTTCTTTCTCAGTTTCGACGCAGAACAGCTTGTTATGAAAAGAAGACCCTTTGTCCAACATTGAAGAGCCTTGGTCGAATAGCAAAATATTGCTACAGAGAAACGTGCAGCACGCAAGATTGCAATTTTTTTCAAGAATTCCTTTAATTATGAATGAAACGTGTTTCTATATGCACCATGCAAATTTTGAAAGATTAGAAATTGGCTTGTAAATACGCGTGGTGTGTTTTAAACAATGCTAACTTGTTTACATTTCGTTCTCATGATCTCTGGCCTAATGTGTAAAAAGAACTAAAAATATTTTTGGGTTCAGAATTGCTAGCAACAGGTGGCATGATTTACAATGTTTGCGCAGACTTCGTGCTTGAAGCGCCTTTCGTTCAAAGATTGCTTAATAATGTTGAACAAACAAAATTTTTGGTTACTATGGGGTTTTTGTTATCTTACTATAAAACGCACTTTAGCAGATTCGCCACCTTTAAAATATTTGTACAGTCTTTGGTATATTTCACAACTGTTTACCGAACTTGAATATTTTTATCTTATGCAGAACCTCTAACAGCCTTTGACGTATGGAATGTCAAGGTTACTCGCAAATGTGAAACAGGTATAGTTTGGTGACTGCCAAATTGCGAATTTTCCAGTTCATAATGTATGTGATAAACGCGCTACGATTTTGAATAAATCTTCGCATGAACAGTCTAAATACAATGTTTCAACAAACTTCACTTTTATCTGATGTCTTTCAGCACAAGCAGGCATAGTTTTTTTACAACTCTTTCTCATTTCAAAGCTGACTGTAATTGTTTATAGCGTTGTTTACATTCTTGCAAAAATTTTCACTATCCCGAAACCTTTACAAAAATAGAAAGCAGAACTACGAATGCATTATTTGTTACTGCAGGTCTTTGCACAAACGACATTAAATATTCGGCTGGCATAAGTGACAGTGCAGTTCACGCAAAGTCAATTGGTTTCACTGCCAGAAAGAATAAAGAAACAATCTTTTAAAGAGTCTTAAACATCGTTTACGAAGGACATGAAAAACTTCCAAGTGTTTGCCAACGGTCTTGGACAAAACAACTGCATTTGCTGAAATAGTTAGGGTTTACTTTCTAACAAGCGATTAAGCGGAGAATTTCAATTACTTGCTTAATTAAAATTTTCACTGTCGGTTTAGAGATGGTTTCCCATAGAAAAGTAACATTTGCAAATTAGGGTCATCCGATTCGTTGCGCAAACCTCGAAGCACACAATGAAGCTGTGAACGATGATCCGTTTCATCAAACCACCTCGGCAACGAAATACACAATTGCATCAGTGACGCTTTTCGACCTTGCGGAAGTGCGGCGTCTTCCCCGGCGCCAGATTGGGAGCGTTCGCTGGCGACAGTGCGCCCGTTGGAGTCCAGGCAGGCGCGATGAACAAAACTAATAAAAAACGGATTTTATCCAGCGCACAGAATTTTAGTTGAACAAGCGCTTTGGCGCTATGCGAATTTTCGCCTCGGATCGTTGTCTCGGACCCGATAACAACGCACTGGCTATGTGGAAACCGCAGAGCAAGCATTTATTTGACAATTACCTGCTGCGATGTGTTTGTTATTTTTTACCACAAGTGTCTTGCGAATCTTCATCGGACGAAGCGAAACTTCTGGAGCAAATGCGCACGTATGTGTTGTGTTTGGGAACTCAAGGCGGGCCACAGCGATCGCCTGGGACATCGGTGTGGATGTGGAATTAGACGCTGCCAATATTCCATGTTGCAGCAATGGTCCGCGAACAAAGGTTTACGCTTCTGTGCTTGTCCTACTCATCAACATGGTGATTGGGTGCTATTTTAAACAACCGTTCGATTTGTGAATTTGACGGGGCGTGAAATGACTTCTTCAATTTCTTCAATTTTCAAAACCGTTTCACGAGGCATGGTAATTAAGTGGCTTTCTTTTCCAATTTGTTGTTTGACTGGTTAACAAACCTCAGCAAAAATTCTGCTAGCAAAGTTTAGAACCTATGACCGATTTTTTGTGGTAAAATGCCACATTTCTTAGAAAGAGTGACAGCCTCGCAGCTTGAATAATGTTATCAGTTGCTGGCATAGAGAGAAGAAAGTGCAGGAAAATCTCGTTGGCCAAAAGTAAGAAAACATAAACAAGTATCAACAAAGTAATGAAAGACAAAAGCTGTTATTGCAGATGTATCACAACATAGACTTAATTAATGGATAGTCTATTTCAGTTTAGGACGAACGAATGGAAATCGATTTTTTTAAAAATCTGAAAAAACACATTGTTTGTATTTGCAACTCACGTCGTAGAATCGATGTTACGTTGTAATAATAGTTTCTCTCACGTCATTTAAAAAATATCCTTTAATTGGGAATTCGTTAAAACGTTGTATGAATGCTTGCAACTTAATATTTTATACTGTCAATACGAAAACGAAAAACTCTTTTTTTAAACGTTGTAAAGAAACTTTGGCAAAATCAGAGAAAACTCGAATAACTTCAGCATCGTCTAACTTGTCAATGCAATCCCGCTAGACAATGCACAAATTGTGCGCACGGACGTTTTGCTGATGCACGCTTCTGAAACACTCGAGGATTAGCAAGGTTCAAGTCAAACAATAAAAAAGTACAAAAAAAAACGAAAAGTTACTTGCAATATTTTGCAAGCCTCTTTCACAAATGCATGTGCTTGCAGTGACGTGGCTTTACATGTGGCTGTTTCGTAACTTGGTTACGCAGACATACGTATATACTTCAAAGTAACCTTATGGCCAAGATTTCTATACCTTCATTCGATACTACATTTGAGTGATCCATCATACAAGGAAGGTAAACATCTTTTGTTTCAGTGTTTACATCGAAGGCAGTGGGAAAGTGCTCGCCGCTGTCTCTGCTTTTGTCCGCAGCAAACAATTCGTTTTGTGCCCACTTTTCTTCTTGCATGCAAACTGCACTGCGCTCGAATTACTGCTTTAAAATTTTCAACTGATCAGTTACTGCACAGAAGTCGAAGCACCTGCACGACAGCGTGACGTCTCCCCTTCTCTGAGAATGGCCAAAACAAAAGTAAACAGATCAATTTATACTTACTGTTAAGTGGTCGGTTGCAGCAGCAGCAGTTCTGGCTCAGCGAGCAACTTCGCCCGAAACTGGACAACAGCGTCCCGCCGACAGTGTGGGATATTTCTCAATGGCTCCAATCCTGCAGTGGTGAGAGCACGGCGGGAGTGTCTTGACAACTTTTTTGCAGCGCGAAATGCCGAGAAAGACAAATTGTTTTCATTCGCTTTGAAAAACGACGATTTGCTTTCACCCAGCGTGATCACGTGCTTTGTTTGAAAATCGCATCTTTGACACAGTTGCTTTCAAGCCGCAAGTTTTCTCTCCAGCCCAGGAAAGCAACAGGCGCCCTTTGTAAATTCATGTTTGAGAAACGTTACGTTGACGACTACCGCCCAGTAAATGAAAAATAAAAATCTCTTTCAAGTATAGCTTGGTGGTTGCGATGATTGAAAGCTTTTGCAAGCAATTCAACAACAAATATTATCATTTCTGCATCACTCAGCGTCAGTTGCTTCGTGTTGGCGATGCAGTGATAAGCCGCATAGGTTTTGAACATAGTTTTAGTCAAACCTAAACCTGTAGTGAGTTCCGCGTCCTTTGAGTAATTTGCCTTCTTAAAAAACTGAAGCAGGAGTGTTAAAACTTACGGTGTTTTGGTGTTTCGGTAATATTTCGCAGTTAGGAAAAAAGAAAAATCTGATTTTCCTGCCAAAACAGCTGCTTGTTACCGTTTCGCTCCAGACGTGGTTGTTTACTTGTAAAAAAGGCACGTGGCATAATACGAGAGACAATCGCGGCCACGCGTCTCACGAAAAAGTACTTTTTTATGGGTCCACTGATGCGGTTCTTCGAGACAAGAGAGCATTGCTGACCATGGGAGGTTGCCTGTCATGACTCACAAGTCAAGTTCCACAGGACAGCAATGAGTTTGGGGGCATGCTGCTCGAGATCATACGCAGGTCTTGACTCAAGATGTAGGATGCATTGTCTTCTGTTGCCAGGCTGCAAGATGAGAAGGAGAAAGCGAACAGATGCGGAAATATCGGTAGATCACGAATTCGGTCATTTTAAGCAGTTGTCGTTCTAACTGGCCAACTATCAGATTGCCTTTATGGTTAAAGTACAGAGAACAAAGTTTTGTCAAGCGGAATTTCTCCCTGGCCAACGAAAGGAGCTGAATATGTTGAATAAGCTTGGCAAGATAAAGATAAAAAAGAAAATGTTGCTAGATAACGTTTCCAAGAACTTTAGGACTTTCAGCAAAGAAATCAAAAGTATCAGAACTGACAACGCAAAAATCAATGCTCTACTTGAAATATGATTTCATTTGAAAATAAGTCACTGATTTTGAGTTGTTATTTTTTGTACAACTTTGCAAGACTTCAAAGTTTGACTCTGATGCAATCATAAGCTTGTTGTCCTAAAGAAGCCTTTTTCATAATTTTATGGTCATAGGAACCTCGCTGCCTCGTGCTGTAAACTAAAAGAAAAACATCTCGAAAAGGCACAATTATGTTTGTTTCAAACCAATAGACCTTAATCTTAAAACTCAGTCAAAGTGTGATTAGTTTTCAAAAATACTGTTAAGATGTACTGTGCTTGCTTACAAAATATTATTTGCACCAACTTGGTAGTGGTTTAATGATAGTGTTAAGAAACTGGTGTAGAGTAAAACCAAGAAGTTGTTGTTTATGTTCAGCGGAATGTATTTCTCTATTTTTCTCACAAAAATTACTGTACCATGCCAAGATCAACAAAACTTGCTCCAGTGCTAAAGCTTTCTTAACAACAAAAATTAGATTTGACTTTGACCGTTCTTCAAAGATAAGTTTTAAATTAATTGTCAGTTCATTCCTTTAATTTCGTTTACGCAATTGTTTTTGCTATTATATGATCGTTCGGAGGAGCGATTTTCAAAACTTTTGACTCAATCTGTCAATGTAGACAAGCCATTTTCTGTAGTTTTTCTGAAATGTTTACCCCCATTTAATGTCTGTGATGTTTCTCTATTGAGCAAATGCGCAGTAACCATACAGCAACATCAAATAAAACCAAAGCTAGATGATTTCTTTTACCTTAAGTTTTTAAATAATTCTGCTTGTTTGCTTCTGCGATGTTTTCAAACGATGCTTTTTATTCTAAACTAAACAATTCTGTGCTTGCATCGTGTTGTCCAATCTGTAGCAATGCTCATAATGATTGCAGAATGACAAACAACAGCAACTCTCCAAATAACATTTATGTATTTAAGTAAACATTTCTTCAACGGTGTCTGGAAACAAGTTGAAGGTTGTAATGTTTGAACGGTCTGAAGTTGATCATGCGATTGCAACCTTGTTAAGTAATAAGTTTTTCTAATATCGGAAATTCTGAACAGCCAGCTTATGGACTTTTTATGTCTAATAAACACCAATCTTGGTCACAAAATGGTTTTCATTTTATAAAAACGAAAAACAGTATGCGAATTTTGCAGGGATAATTAAATATTTTTCTGTGGGTTACTGTCTAGCATGCTTATTATAATTACAAAATTGTTTAAACAAAATACATTGTTATACAGCTCTTTGGAGGATTTAACATAAATTTGGACTTATTTAAGTCAACCGTAACAAAACGTTTTACCTGAAGTGCGTTGCCGCTTTGATCACAATGAATAATAGTTTAAAATGTTTTTGCTATCTATCAGCAGATTGGTTAAATCTATTCTTGCTTTTCATTTTCAGATAACATGAACAAATACTGTAAAATAAGCTGTGGTTTACGGTAAAACACAAACAGTTTATGACAAAGGTACTTTTAAAAAAGCTATGATGAAATCTACTTGAGATTTTAATTTTGTACGTCAAGTATAAGATTGGACAGAATATCTGATAAAACAACAGAATTATAGGCAAAACCAGTGAAGCTTTTAGCCACCCTTCTTAAAATTAAATCAGTTATGCATAAATTACCTGCACAAAATTGTAACTGAAGTAGCAACGGTTTTGCAACAAGTTCGAATTTTATCAACTCGAATCAAATTACCGTTGGAATTCAATCCTTCTAAAAAATGTGTGAAATTGCTCAAATGGTGCTGATTATTATGTTGTAAAATAATGTCTTAAACGTTAGAATAAAATTGTAAATCAACCACAACGTGATGTCAAGCTGTGCACAAGTGTTGTCAAAATAATTTAGAAAACAATTTGCAATTAAATTTTTTACACACTTTTCGTTTCAGTTAAAGCTGAAGGTGTGTTGCAACCACGCGGTTTGATCATAATTTAGCTTTTATAAAAATAAACAACTTTTATATAAAAAATGTCTAGCAATTTGTTGACGTAAATGATAAATGAACGTAGTTGTAACCAGAAAATACATTCAGCCTGTGTTAATTTAGTTTAGAACTTCGACTGACATGAAACCTGATGCTAAAATATTCTACGGCGTGGTTAGTTTAAACACATTGTGCTTCATTAAGAAAACTAGAAAAAATCAAAATGAACTAAAGGAATGTTTCTGGCCACTTAAAACATTCTTTGAGGCTTCACAAACCCGAAAGGCAGTTACGTGCAGATAAAAGTAAAAAAATCACCAAAAGCCCTAAGTAAAAGGCAGTTACAGGTTTTATAAACTCCAAACAATTTTTTAATTTACAACAAAAAATGCACAAAATGTACAGCTTGTCCTACGCAATGGTTTTAAAACAGTGGATCTGGGTGTTTTCTTGTTTCATTTAAATAACATAATGTTTTATTGATGATTAATTGTTTTTGTAGGAGTCAAACCAAGTTCACGTTTTTTTGCAGTTGATAAAGAACCAGTAGTTTTTGTTTTAAAACCACAGCCTTGGAACACTTCTTCGCAGAGCCTTGGCTTAGAAAAGATGCCCAGGCCTCAACGTGACGATCAAAAACCGCCGTTTTCGTACATAGCTCTCACCACAATGGCCATACAGTCATCGCCAACAGGAATGATGAGCTTGTCTGAGATTTACAGGTACATCATGGACAATTTTCCGTTCTATCGCAAAAACACTCAGAGATGGCAAAACTCACTTCGTCACAACCTTTCTTTTAACGACTGCTTCGTGAAAGTGCCCAGGAGAGGTGACCAGCCTGGCAAAGGCAGTTTGTGGACTTTGCACCCGACATGCGGCAAGATGTTTCACAACGGAAGCTTCCTACGGCGACGGAAACGCTTTAAAATCAACGATCAGTCGGATTTAAACAGAACACAACTTTTAAGGAGCAAGCATTCCGACTCTGGGGAAGGATTGCCTCATCCGAGCAGGCAAGCATGGGCAGCGAACCGACATGCATTCAGAGGAAGCCACTTAACATCTCTTGTTTCCGAAGCTGGACGGCTGCCTTCCAGCGGAATGATTGCGCATCCTTTTAGCCTCAATAGAACAAAAAAAAGGCACCTTTCAGCTTCTGGACCTTATCCTTCGCTGTCTGCGCTGCCTGTGACCCATGTCCCCCTTTACGTTCCATTTCAAACTGCCTTACCTTCGGCCGCAGCTCTAGCTTACGTTCAAAATGCTATTGCCGGGTACAACCATTCCATGCCGTTTCACATGAGTAGGTTGCAAAAATACGGAAATCCAAACAGTTGTGCTCCTGCTTTGCCTGACATTTACTGCCAAGTCGCAGACAGAAAACGGGAAAATATTTTCGCGTCTTCTCAACCGTCCACTCATCACCAACATCGAGGAGAAGAAAATGACGCCAGTGTGAACGAACAAGAGGAATCTCGTTGTGGAAGGATTTCTCCAGCGACTACCTCTTCTCAGAGCTCAAGCGACAAACAGCAACCCCAGTCAAAGAGTGCCGCATCGCAACAAATATCTTTCTCGATTGATAATATTATGAAAGGTCAGTTTTGCTCAAAAAGTGGTATTAAAAGCATTGCAAGTCAAGCTTCAATGAGTTATCGAGGCAACAAGAGAAGGGCGGGACTGGACGATATTGACAACAGTCGAGCGAAAATGTTCCGGCAAGTTTTTCCATTGCCAAGTCAGCGGGTTTCTGAAAACGTTGCGCTTTCTCAGCAAAATGGCGGCGAAGCACGTTCCGGCCCAAACGGCTCACTGCATGATGAGAAGCGAAATCACACCCTGTTGGTAAGTCCAGTCAGTGCGACAACGGATAGGTCACGGACCATAGATAGCTCGTTGATGAAATCGAATGTTTCGGAAAGCGGGCACTGCTGTAACGCCGCACCTTTGTTTTCAACCTCGTGTCCAGTCAACTCCAACCTAATACCTTCTCTTGCGGCGGAAGAAGATATTTTCGACAAAGACACATCTTTTCGCGAAACTACCGTTCGCTCAAAAAATGACCTTAGTACGTTTGAAAATAAGGTTAGATTCTTATCATCTGCAGCTACAAATGCAAGCAGGCATAAGGTATCTAACACCGATTCTGCGTTTCGAGCCTACTCAGCCTTTTCGCAGTTGAAACACTTTGCTGAGCTGCAAGTGTGATCATGCGTCGTATTTGCTGTATCGCCTAGCCCTAGAGCAACGTCTAGGTTGCTTAGGAAAAATTATTTTGCCGTTTTTCAAACACTTGAATTTAACGATAATTTACATAAAATTGTTTGGATCATATTAAAAAAATAACAGGTAGCAATTTTTACCTGGAAGTGAAAACAGACTGAAGTAGAGAATGAGATCTTTGCGTTTCAGATAATTTTGTTCAAATTTTGAAGAACGACAAATGCGACTAATGCGATATACAAAACTTTTGTAGTGCGATTCTTGTACCCGGCTTGGCCGCACAGTTTGGGACAATGTGTTGTTTATTTGCATTCGTTCTCTGTTTGTGACGTAAACTCAAACGAAGCAAAGAGCAAGTGCACCATGTCGTAGGATGTTGTGCAACTATTTACTAAGCCTACTTGTTGCAATTACTTAAGTTTTGTGATGTGTTTTCTTTTTATAGATTTTGCTGTTTCTCCTGAGGTTTGTAATCAATTGCTGTAAAATGCCGTTTCTATTGATAAAATAAAGCATATACTGAGAAAAACCGGTGTGTAATAGGAAACCATTTATCAGCAATGGGGTTACAATTGATAATTATAATGATGAAGAATTTTATTTCATGTTAATCACGCGCTGAATTGATTTCTGTGATGTAGTGTCTTAAGTGTATTCTAGTCCATTCCATTAATGGCAGTAAAGAGCAACACTGGCCTGCTAGATGGTAATGTGGTCTTTAGCCAGTGTGCGATTTTACTGCTGCTGTGCAACATTCGTGTACAGCACCTTTTGGGCGTTAAGAAGACTCGCTAAATTCATTTGAAATTAACAGGCTGTTTTAGAAGCTGCACAGAACGTTAAGTTAGAGTTGTAGAAAAGATATGAATTTCAAAGTTAATGGCAACTACTGCGTGATTTGAGGAGAGTGCAGCTTTTCCACGTAATACCAGCTGTATTAAACACTTATAACTGGTGTTTTGACGCACTGTTCTTATCTGGCCGTAAATTTCGAATTATATATTGCAATAAGAAAGACAGTTACAAAACAAAAAATATCGATTATGTTAAAATTGCAACTGTTCATCAAATGTACGGCACATTACGTATGTCTGCATAAGAAATTCATAGCCATACAGCCGGTTTTCCACTGTTGTTAAAAAACGAGCGAAACATTGTTGTTGCAATGTTTTGCAGAAGCATCAGAAGAAAACTAAAATGGCACACTAATCCAATTTTCTTACAGCTTCATTAAAAAACGTCAAAGCCTTATTTCTATTCTCACTGAATAACAGCCTGTGACTGAGGTTAGTGACGTCAAAAATAGTTTGCAAATAACATTCTTCCCAACAAGAAATGATTTTCAATCTTGAGTTAATTAAAATCTGGTACCTAACTTTAATGTTCTTATAAAAAATGAGGCCGAATGCGGCGCATGCACCTGTTGTATGTTTAATTAAGGCAAAACCCAATTAATTGCTAAAAATGAAAAGAGCTGCCCCTTTGAACTCGAAATCGATGCTGATGACGGGAGTTTGACTTCTGTCAATTCTACGCTTTGCTGTACCTGTGCGCAAGAACCCTATATCTAACTATATAACTAACCCCCTCTAGTCAGATAATCAGGTCTCTTAGTGGCGTGTTCCTAAATGCGTAGGAAAGCATGAACTTTCAGGCCTCGAGAGTTGTTGCGTTGAAAATGACGTGATCGGACAACTCTCAAAAAGTATACTCATAACAACCAGTTAATCGCTGCCGTAGCCTAAAACTTCAAAAGGCATTCGGGTCTCGTTTTACCAACAAAAAGTATGCAGAATAAATAACGGAAAGATAAACGCATAGCTGAAAATTCATGTATCTTCTGGTATAAACGAACCTTGCATCTAAAAAAAAAACTGGGAAAAACGTTAATAATAGGGTATTCCCATGTTTTCACATTCGGTCTGCTTGGTAGACATTTCAAACGCGAGCCTATATTAATAGCAAGGCCTAATCCACCCCGCGTGCACCAATGTTAGTGTCACTGGAGAAAGTGGTTGCAAGGGATGGATTGTTTTTCCTTCGATGTCCCAGGGACATCGAAATATTCAACAATATCACCGATATTTCAAACAACGATTTGCACCAATAAAACTCCAATCCTAACAGCAATTATTTTCAGTTACATAAGGTCTAACTCTTCACGCTAAAAAGGTATGCCCTGAATATAACATACGGTTTTCAGCCCAAATTTATAACGGCATAAGGCGCATACTAGAGTATTCCAATGAAGTGTACCTCTGAGTAATCAGCAGAGAGAGAGAGAGAAATGATTTCCTTGCCCAATATTGAATGTTAAAATACCCTAGTTCTAATACCCTAGTTTAGTGGAAAGAGTTGCAATTGTGCTAAATTTTTGTAATCTTCAATTTTAGTAATCTTAAATTTTTGTAAAAAATTTTTGTAATCTTCAAAAATTTTTGTAATCTTCAATTTTAGTAATTTTGAGTTTTGATCTTAGCAACAGTGCGTAATTTTTTCTTTTTGTTTCATATGTCGACTTTTGCGCAGGACTGAAGATGTGTAACACACGAAACTAGTTTCCTTCCGCAATAAATTGCGATAGATTCGCTTGGTGTGGGTCACTGATGTGGCTTTACAAACATTACCCTAGTTCTAATCAAATACATATGCCATTCTCGACTTCGGATCATGGTCAGTGTCCAGAGTTAACCCCATTTGTAGTCAGTTTATGACAGAGTGCAAACCAACCTCAAGGTCAGGTTGCTTTGAAGCGATTGTTCTAGTTTTACTTTGTCAAGCCACTGTTTTGTTTCTAAACCATGGTTTCGAAGCTATTGGGGTTCGTCTTGGGACGTAAATCGGCAGAAGGAACGACTTTGAAAGACGGTCAACGGAACTTTTTAAGGTCGTGCAATGCAGGAACGCGTATGGTTAGACTTTGTTACGCAAGCAGTATGACGTATTCTTGTTGCGGGTGGAGTGCAGTGACACAGGGTCACTTGCTGTTCGTGCAAACCATTGCTGTAAGACTATATTCATTGCATTAACTCTTTCTCATTGGTAAAAACTGTAAAATGTACCGAACGTACTTTGATCGCAAATCGCTATTGAGTTATGCACAAGCTAGGTTAGCTTCAATTAATTTTTACAGGATTTAGTTGCGACCGCATCGACTTTTGTCAATTTTGCCATGCGTTTTGAGTAAAGTATCTGATGACGCTGTGAAGAATAAGTGGCCGCGACGACTGTGCCAACAAACAGCAATGAAATCTGGTAATGGCTAACTCCGGCTGTGTGAATGGCAGAATTGGCAAAACAGAAAATCAAGTTCAGGATCAATGCAGAGTTCAACAGTAGACATGCACAGCAAGCTGAAAGGCACCTGACTGAGTTCAACAAAAACTAAGAGCGTGAAACACTAAAAGCGAGTGTTAAGCAGACAATTTACGATAAGAACAAGGATTTTTATAGCACTTGCTTCATTTTAGCAAGTGCTATAAAAAATAATAAAAATCACTAATGCCTTTCATTGTAAACTGCGCGGAGTTTTGAGCTTTGCTTTCAAACAGCTTTCCTAATCATCCAAGCGTTGGGTGCAGTCACTTTTTTCTAAAATACAGAACTGTTTAAAAGCTACTAATCAAGAATCCATTCCTTCTAGGAAAGCGACTTTTTTCATGACAACAAATGAAGACAAGTATTGATTAAAAGCTATTGCTTTCACAAGTCATTTTTGTGTTACAATACAAAGCGTCGAATGGCCTATGTAACAAGACGTTCCCTGCGGACAGAACTACGCTCGGTTATGTTGTGCTTTGATCAGTCTGCAACATCTAAGCCTATTCATATGTCAGTGCAAACTTTTTCGGTTTTGTTTAAATCCACCACTTAGGTATTTTTCAAACCGATACGCATTGCTCAATTAAACCTGGTGGATAAGATGAAAGCCAAATTAAGTAAAAACGTTACCAACTTACTTTTTTTCACCCCAAAACAGCAATTTTAAACAAAGAGCAGTGACCTGCTGAACGTCAAATTTGCTCAAAAAAGAATGCTAGACACAGCCTTCACATAGAGGCTAAGAAAGAAGAAAACTTTTCAGAGCAGCAATTAGAAAAGTATTGGTATTATTCATTGTGATGCTCAATATTTGCAATAAGCTATCGGACTTTTTCAGCGATTTTTCTGTTACAGAAGTGCAGTGAAATATGGGAACAGCTTTTCACAAGTCTAATATTTAAAAGTAAATACCTGTACAATTACATTATAGTGAAGAGGTTATTGTTATTCCATGAAAAACAATGGTAAACTCAGGTTAGCGAATGCATGATTTTCTGCGACTTTCCTGAGTTGGATATATTATGGTGAGTTGGTGATTCAACTTGAATTGGAAGCACTTGTGTGAAAACAGTGAAGTGCAGGTCAACCGGTAATTGTAAAACTGAAGAACAATGCTTGAAATGTGTAAAATTATGGAAAAACATCAAGGTCTTCACTGGAGTTTTCACAGGAAAAATCTATATGCCGACGATTTTACATAGTTTTCCACTTCTTCCCTTTCCTTGCTGTCGTATAAGGTCAACGTTTGGAGAGCATTGGAATTATTTTGCTGGTTAGATTTTGAGTTTAAATCCAAGTTTGTGTTGAGGTTTATTGTATAGTTAGTCCTATATCATGAAACCAAGGTCTGGATAAATCCCAGTCTACATGAAAGTGTTTGAAGATGACTAGAAGCAAGTTTACAAAATCAAGCTGGGTTGGAAAATGATACTATACACCACATAAAGCATATGTTTTTGTCTATCTATGCTGAGATTGGATTCTTTTCACCTTAAAAATTGTCTTGTAGCAGTGTTTTAAGGAGTCATAGATTTTTGCTATATTTGTGGTATTTTTTATATTTAATCTCGTCATGTATAATTTCATAATGCTGCCATTCACAATCAGACACGTAACATGTGAATGTTTTTGGATTATGTACTTTCCACGATGGGTGTAAGCAAGGAATCTATCAGCAAATTTTTAATAGGAAATCGATTTCACGTAAAATTACGCATCCTCAGTCCTGAAAATTGCAAGCAAAGCTTACGGGTGAAAAGTTG
>Ga0210059_1008880_pt1 | contig 15770 bp, 7 predicted proteins | sample Ectturendosymbi2_FD_188042 | JGI IMG/M metagenome (GOLD analysis project Ga0210059, IMG submission 188042) | Ecteinascidia turbinata endosymbiont from Florida, USA - Sample 2 (SPAdes) (version 2) | ecosystem: Host-associated > Tunicates > Ascidians > Unclassified | place: Key West, Florida... | reverse complement strand
TGAACCTTGCTTGAACAATCTGGAAAGACTTCGTTTCGTAATATGTCTTTACACAAAAGATCTTCTGCTCCATCGACCAAGGCATCATTAGACTATTTTTTGTTTAATATATAGAAAGGTTAACTATTTCCCTATGACAATCGGGAAAGAGAAAAATGAATAAGGTCATCGATAAAGGTTTTAGAAGCTGCCGCTTTGTTTCAACAATTGTGAAACACCCTGTACTTTTGTCGAATTTTTCTCGAAAAACAAAAGACTATTATTATTTTATGAGAAGACTGACGGGCGTCAGTCAGAGTGCGGAAGAACAAACAAACGTCACTTACAGCCGTTTGTAGCTACAACCGAGCAATGATTCCTTTTAGATCTTTACGAAGTGGACAAAAGCTGGACATTTTGAAAAATCACAAGCTCGAACGCGCAGACACAAAAAGCACCGCAAATTACTTGAAAATGATATACAAATTACTTGAAAATGATATAATAAAAAGAGAATTTTGAACGAACCGATTGCGAATTGCACCGAATTTTCATGTTTTGCTGATTGAAACTTTCCACGTCCTCCTTCAGCTTCTGTATAGACCACCCCCACGAAAATAAAGCTCGGATGCCTTCTCGAACAGTTGGGCGATAAACATCTTTTTCCTGAGCAAGACGTTGTTGAACACTTTTCATGCTTCGCAAACATCAGAAATTAATAACTTCGTCTATTTGCAAATAATTTGATGTTCTGTTATATGGCTATACTTCTAACTGTATATTGGAAATTCCCAACCCAAATAAACGCAATTTCACAAAAATGACAAATAATCTGAACCAAGGAGAAAAGGACTATCACAATGTTGCTTTTCCAAAAGGTGTGATTTGTTGCTATGACATCGACTAAGAAATAATCCAGTTCAGACTTAAAGTGATGAAAGTACAAAGGTCGGAGGGTTGGTTGCTTGAAAATGTTGCCACGTGTTTTTTAAGAGTGAGGCATGATGGAAGGCTTTTCTCCAATGAGTCGGACACTTTGTACCCGAAAAAATTTGTTGTTGCTCCTATTTTTATAACTGACAGTGGAAAAATATTTATTCAAGGTTTTTCGGTCGACATCGTCTGAAATTTTCCATAATTCGCAAAATGCTTCCTTAAAATCATTTGAAACGTAAACTGCTCACTGCTCTTAGAGATCAGGCAGTTATTCTCCGCAGAGGTGATTCACTTCAATCAATCAGCAAAATTTTTTGTAGGGAATTGATTTCACAAAAATATACGCATCCTCAGTCCTGAAATCTTGCTTTATAGAATTTATTTGCGTCACTTTTGAGGGTGGTTACTTGAACACAGATATGTGCAAGCCCAGTCGGCTTTGAATCATCGCAAAAAGATGAAAGCAGAGCCCAGTCGGCTGATTCCTCGAAAGCTTGCAGTAAGCCTGTCTGCTTTGATTTGTTTTGTTTTTTTGCTTCTGAACTAAATTTTTTCTCTAAAACCTGCCCAGCGCTTTCCTATTTTGCTTGATTTTGATAAATGTTGAGACACCCCGCAACAGATAACGCACTTTACATTGCTATTAACAACAGCTCAAGAACAAACACCAGAGCTGTTTGTAGAACACGGATGCAAACACACATCGTACTCGTTCACTTAAAAGCCTGTATGGTTTCAAGAGTGGGTGCTGCTTGCTTTGTTCTGAGTACTGCGCTCCATACATCCAGCCTGACATTATTCTTTCCAGAGCCCATGTGTCGTGCCACTGTTCCGAAAATTTACTTATGAACGTCTCCAGCCTCTCTGGTATCTCAATGCTGTAAAACATGTTGATGATTTGATCAAGATCTCGAGCGTGCATGGGATGGATCATGCACGCAGCAGCGATGCTATGATATTACTTTCACATCCAACTTATCTTTGATCAGGTCCTTTCTTTTCACGGATTAATGCGCCACTTTAAATAAAAAAAACGATATATTTTGTACGTTTAATGGGATAAGATCACTGCACAAAACTGTAAATCCAAGTGTATCCTTGTGAATTAATTTCAAATTTTACATTAACGCCCACCATTGCCGGTAACTCCCAACATGCTTTCAGAAAACGTAAACGTTTACCACCGTTTTGTACTACTGGCCCAGAATTGGTTTAAAGATTTTGCACAAAAGTTTCGCATATAAACGTTTGTTAAACGGAGTTGGATCAAAGACTCCATTTTACCCGCTGGTGTCCACAGGCCTTGGCACAAACACCCCCCCGTCGTCCATCGAGGTTTGCTGCAGCAACTTCTCCAGAACTGGACTCAGGGCGTAGTCAGGGGGAAGGGCATTACCGACAGCGCAGAGGCAGGGAAGAACTTTCGAGAAAAGATCATGGTTGTACTCCTGCAATCAAAACGTCAGCAATTTTATGTCAAATAATGCTTCGCCACTACCGCTGCATAAAATTGTTGTTTCTCAAAGAAAAGGGCCTAGTGGTCATCGAACAGCCAAACTGGGAACACTACCCAGTTACACTTCATATCAATGGTTACCAATGCAGTTAGTTTTCCTAAAATGCCTGGAAATTTCTTATTATCAGTCTCTCCCTCTTCATTGGAAAAGTTCAAAATCGTCGACAACCCGTAGTTTTGCGGAGCGTGCAGAATTTCTTAGGCAGCTTTGTGTTTTGTCACTAACCAAGACCTGAGCTGAAGTTTTTATAACAGTGTTAATTTTTCTGTAACAATAAAATCGATGTAGGTCAAGCATCCGCTTCGAAACTAAGTAAAATGAAAAAGAACATTATGGAGTTCAGTTACAAACATGCACATTTTGCTGTTCTAACAGCAAATGTAACAAATGTAGTTTCCAACTAGGAGGGGAGCCAATCAACATGGTGGTCTTAGCGCAAGAAAGAAATGACGTTAATAACTTTGGAAATTATGTTTGTTTTCGAAAATGAATGACTTGAACTTTCATTCATTCAGCAGCCAAGTATTTGTTCTTACCTTCTTTGCAAGGGAGTCAAAAATTCCCCAAAACAAAACCATCGTCAAATGCTTCTCTTCGTCTGTCGCTCGCCCGAATTCGGGACATCCGTTGTGCAAGTAATAGTATTTCCAACATCTGCTGTAGTGCTCCGTCAAAAGCTGCAGAAAAAATTGCAGGTATTCGCTGATGATCGTAATAAACCGGTTTCTGTGATGTAATAAACCGGTTTGTGACGGAATAAACCGATTCCTGTGACGGAATAAACCGTTTTCTGTGACAGAAAAAAAACGGTTTTTGTGACGGAAGAGACAGACTTACGCGAATGGGAATGAAGGTGTCGTCAGTAAGATGTGGAACGTCGAACGTGAGCTTTCGAAGTAAATTTTGTAGAAGTGATGGACGGAGGACACTGAAACAAAAATATGCAAAGGCTTCACAACGACATGGTGGCGACTGTTTCAGTTGAGCAGAGGTTAGAAACAGCCTTTCAACGACTGGTTTCGGAAAAAATTGTAGAAGCAACTACCGTCCCTAGCACATTGAAGGAATTTCTGAACAGCACAACCATTGATTTCAACATTTTTCGTATATTACGTAAGTTTAACCATAAACGCTTTTTTGGAGATCAACCGAAATCTCAGAAGATATTAAATCCGTCGATGTGGTGTTTGTTTTCACGATAAAGTCATTTCCGAAAAAAGCAGGAACTCAGCCGCGATACACAGCGACACTGCAATCACAAGCGGTGTAGTGGCGTAGTCGAAAATCACTGCAGCACTGTTTCGAGACAACCGGTGATCACTAACAATTTCGTGTGAAAAACCTCCAACAGAAATCAGTGGGAATGTATTTGCCACAGAGACCTTGCCACGGCGACCAGGCAGTCCCTGATCATCTCTTTCTGCGCCTTTGTCAGCGCCCTCCCTCGTGACATCCGGTATATTGTGTGGAGGGTCTGGTCCATCAATGTCGTCCTATGCTGGAATTGTTCCAGGCGTTGAACGTGCCGAACAATGAGAGGCAAGACGCTGTGGCACATGTAGCGGTTCAGGGCGAGGGCCATGTTGGTCGAATTTAGGGCAGGCTGCGTGCAAAGAGCGAAGAAGGCTTGAATCCAACGAAGAAAAAGACTTCTGCCAAAGAGCTGTTATGCGGCAAGTCGATGACAAAAAATATTGGAATTTCGCATTTCATTTCAAATCTTAAACTTTGTCTGTACCAGCGCACAAACTTACCTCTTTCCGCTATTAAACATTGCAAAATTCCCTATTTAATTTTCTATTTTGTTTTTCTGCCCTGCATTTGGCGGTAATGTGTTTTGGTGCGGGAGAAACACTGCAACACACTGCTACCCTCCATTTTCGCTACTCCTTCTGAACACATTTTTCCACACAAAATTTCCAACAGTGCAGCAATGGAGCAAGATTACGGAGATACACAAGGGACATTTTGCTTTCAGTCATGTGATAAGTGAAGCTTTTTCACCAGGCAAGTTGGATAAAGTTGGCAAGCAACAAAACTACAAAAGGTTTCTTCCTCGATCACAGGAAGACATCACAAAAATAGAAATCTACTTATGCTGTTCCCAGAACATTTTAAAGCACCAAAACATATTTTTAGCGTCTTACGAAGTAGCTACAGGACGATTAAGACCAAAGCATTTATTGCAATACTTACCGTGTCCAGCTGAGCGGCCGCCTTCATGTCAGGAAGCAGTCCAACTTCCATCAACCGAACCAACATCACAGGACTATCGATTCCGTACACTCTCTCCAGGAACAAAATCATGGCCGCTTTGTGATCAGGGACGAAGCACGCGGACAGATTGGGTTCCCGGATGTTGGAGGAGCCATCTGCGAACGAACGCAGGTGGAATGAGTGATTGGCAATCAAGCAACGTATCTCTTCTACAAGACTTGAAACCATGTGGCTAACACGAAGAGAAACGAAAACACAGCGGCTCGATTCAACCCGGAATTCGTTTCAGAGAATGTTGAAGACACACGAGGAATAGCAGTGAGAGAATCGGTTTTCACAAACTATCTACGACGTATCACTTCGGCGGGCAAACTACCTAAAAATGATTCAAATACAAATCGAGATCGTTTCACTCCATTCACACGAAGCTGAAAAATACTTTTAAAAATAGCTGCACCGCTTCCGGTCGCAACGATAAGAGCTGATAAACAAAGATCAGGAAACTGTCATTCAGGACAAAGCACCATCTCTGGTATTACATTAAGCGATCGAGAATTCGCCCACTACGATTTGGTCAGGTGCTTATCGTTTATGAAAGAAAATAAGTCGATAAAAATATAAAAAACAACATCGCTCAACAAAAGGCAGTCTACTAATTTCAACCAAGAACAGCGACTAAAATCTGACCAATCATCACACGCAAGACATTTTAACTCATGCGTGACAAGAAGGAGTTTGGAAAAGTTGGAATGGGGAAGAATTTGAAAAAAATAGAAAATAATCGAATATACGACGAACTCAACGGAACATCAGCCACAAGATCACTTGCAATATAAGACAAACGAGCATAAAACGTGACCAGGCAAAAACTGTGTAATGAAACATAACGTGATAGAACCCCTTAAAGTCTCTGAAAAGCACATTAACTAAGAAAACAGGTCGTAAAAGTACGTTTTGCAACTCATACATTAGCAATTTGTCCCGAGAAGCGTTATCAAACACTTTTCAACAAATACAACTTTACATGACAACCGTGATAAAGACACAACTCAAAAATTAGTTTAGGCAATGGTGCTTGAAGCCAAAGTATAAAGTTGCCTAGGGAGGGGCTGTGCATGCAAGGAGAAAGGTTCTAAAGTCCAGCTTGAGGAGGTAAAATCTTTGCGGGTTACGGGCAACTGCAGTGAAGCCGTGAAAGAGGAAACCAATCGAACGCAAGACGCGTTAAGCAACTCTTAAGTTCATAGAAGCTACCATTTCATACCTGCTGGTTGCTGTTAGCGAGGCTGGCGTTGGTTAGAATAGTCGCTGCTTTTTCACCGAGACATTTTGGTCATTTGTCCCGTAACAGTGTTAAAGCTTGCTGGAACAGTATTCACTACTCAATCTTTTCTGACATTGTGATCGAATTGACTTAACTTTTTTCGGTCCTTTAAAAAAAATCCGATTTATGGCCAAAAAATAAATCCAGTGCTTAAGGATGTTTGAGAAATGGGGTAAGAAAAATTAACAGGTCGTGCTCGGGTGTGAAGTTGTATTTATTGCAACGCAAATGTTGATGATCTTGAGTTAGAAAAAGTAACTAACGCAGGATGTTAGAAGACACTGCCATCCAGCATTAAGATACAAATAACCCACTGTGCTCTTACATGGAAGAACATTCGTTGATACACCACAAACTCACGCGCTCCTTTCAAAGCAGGGACAGCAAAACAACCAGAAAACCATAAAAACCAGACATTGGTTTTAAGGAAAAACTCCACATTCACAATGTAAATCACAATGGACCGACGCATGTCTATCACAATTGGAGAATTACTGCAAGTTCAATTATGCAAACGTATTTGAAAAGGCCAAAATATCTCGGATTTAAATTAATAATCCGTCAAACATTGGTTTGCTGTAACACTGATTTTATGCTTTTACACAAGCCAGTGCCCCGATACCGAGCTATTACAAGCGAGGGGTCACCTCAGTGTCGTTATTAAAGCAGGCGAGCTCACCCACGGTGCCAATGCACCGCGCTGCGGCGTCATTTCCTCTGCGGTTTGTTGCAAGTCGCTCCTTTTTGCTTCGATCGTTAAGCTTTTTACATTCGTGCATGATTCGTGCCATGACGTACTATTATGCGACGTTGTGGTCGTACAAAAACAAACCGCCCCGATCTTTCGAAACATCACTATTCATTAGCTTCGACCATCTTGAAGCAAAATATACGCGAAACCGCCGGTTTTCTTTTGATTTGAATTTTTGGAGATCAACAAACAGCAATTAAACTATTTCACCAAAGGTCCTAAAAATCAAAACACAAGGTCAGTGAAAACGAACACAATTTTATTGCAGAACACACTTTTTAAGATCATCCAGGTAATTCATTGCTTTCATTCTTCTCTGTATTTTATTTACGCTAATTTAAAATTTGTTCACAAAATGTTCAGGAAAAAAGGTTTGGTTGCTCTGATGGTACTGAGGTAGGTTTCGAAGTGAGTGGTTGTGGGTAAGTTCAAATTCAGTACCTGTTGGTAAACTGGATTGAGTATGAGTCAAGCGGTTGCTTTACGCTTTTCAACTAGTGGAGACCTGTTAATCTTGACATTTTACTGACGTCTGAAACCAACACTGATCCTGTGATGTGCAGATGTTAGTTGAAACAAGCTCAACTGCTGTGACGCGGTGTCTTGACGCAGTGTCCCTTGAAAAGCAGATTGCAGCGTGTAGTGTAATAGTCAGTACCAATGCTGTCAAACCACTGGCACCAAACCTTATTCCCGGTCATTTCGAGGTTCACGTGCGCGAGCGTTTTCGTTTTCCACTGAAGATGCAATGTTAGAAAACACTCCATCGGGCTGAGATGTCAAAGACAAAACGAAATATACCAATCGAACGCAAGACATATTAGGAAAATCTTAGTTTACAGAAGCTACGAAGTGAGCTGTGTGGTGGTGCGAGCTGTCACGCCTCATAATGTTTGACCACAAATCAGTTGCACAGTAGTAAGAAGCGCGTGTCAGGCAGTAAAGCAAATGGGTGCTGCACATGATGGCAATAAACACTATCACTCCAACCATTTAGAAACATATCGAGTGCGCAAGAATGCCGTATTCCCAAGAAAACATATTTGAATGACGACCGTACCCAGGCATCTAAAAAAACTTGGATTTTTGTTTTCGACCAACTCATGACACGGATAAATATGACACCGTCGTCAATTTCGACAACATGTCTGAAAGTTCGTGTTGTCACGAAGTCGCACAGGTTTGGCACGCTGGGGTGACTAAGGTTCTGCACTGCGCCTGCAGGAAAAATAAGCGCCTTTAGATTTTGGAAGAGGAGTAACCATATTCTTACTTGACAGCAGGACCGACTGGTTTGCTTCAGTGAGCTGACGATCTCATAACAAAGAAAACAACCTTTGCAGTGCACACGAAAGCCGTTCGGTCATTGTAACTGAGACCAGTGAAAACGTCAATGATACGTGTTCTTACTTGAGGATTTGTGATACGAACAGGACGTGGCCGTTTTTAAACCTGGGTTAGAGATCAGTGACATCAGGTCGTTGAACGATGTTTCGACCACATCCAGGTTTGTAAAAGGTCGTGTCGTGGATTTCGGCTCAAAATAACTGTTCTTGGAAATTTGTTGAAAGCAAAAAGCATTTCAGCAAAAAACACATCACCACTGATTGCGAGCGTATGCATGGTAGGGCCTCTGTGAGAGATGCAGGGTTCCTATGCAATTTTGAATATAAACGTCCAGACTTCCAAGACCTTCTCCTGACTTTTTCCGGACTTTTTCCAGACCTAACATTTCCGTATGACCTACCCAGGTCAAATACACGCACTATAATATTTAACACGATATAAATAAAATTATCAATCTTAAATAAAATGTCATGAACATATATGTAAAAATATCAAGTCTTTTCCATTCTAACAGACCAATAATTTTTTTCCAGACTTTTCAAGACTAGAAAATGATAAAATGTTTGCCCATACTTTTCAATACTGCGTAGATTGCTTCGAGAAAATTATAAAGTGAGCCCAGCTTCATCCTGCCCATCAAGTTTTTTGGGATTGCTTGTATGTTGCAAAGCTAGTAATATAATGGATCGAATGTCTGTTTACGTCAGGTGGTGGTAGTAGAGATTGTTAAATTCCGCTGGTTTGCAGAAAGCAAATGCGATAACTCTGGACGCTATTTGTTCTATCTCCCGTTTAATTCAAATGGGGAGTACGGAGTACGAGTCTGAACTATTTCATTGAAAACTGAAAACAATTCCCTTCCAATAGCATGGCTGCATATTTAGGTCCCGCAATGCAAGGTTGTTCGCATAAATAAACATCGATCATCCATCTACAGGGGGGCTACTTTAGCGGCTTAGCTGAACTTGGCCAAAGACGGGGGGCACACCGAAATTATAAAAATTGTGATTAACACTTTGTCTTTATGAAAAAAAAAGAAGTCCGACATAAGTCTGAACAAAATTTGCGACGGTGATGTGTCAGGAGCCAATTCAGGGTTTTGATGCCTTCAGTTCCATCAGACCATGCGTTAAACGTGTAACAAAAGTTTAGCTCACGCTGCGATGGACAGGTCGCAGAATTTGCTGCTGGCTTTGCTGCACAAGCTGTGAAAACCGATAGGTCTGAGTCGAAAGTCATGTTTTCGATATCAGTAGGTCGACTGCCGTAGACATCGTTCGAATATCTGGCAACCACAACCAGCTAAAATTTCTGTAAAACCTTATTATGACCCAGGGATTGAGTTCGATATTTTTTTCAAACACTGTTTGAAGTTTTTTAAAGCACAGCTTTCGTCCTTCTTTGATTTGATTTCAGCTTGCAGTAAAGCAAAGTCATTGTTTTGTCCACCACCACTTTTTGCGGCGAATGAGCTGAAGCGTAATGTTTATAATTCAGCGATAAAATCAAATCTCTTCCACGCCACGAACAACCCAACCCAACTTTGCGCGTAACACGTAACCGCGCACGATAATGTTGGTAACAAGACATTGTGGCCCTTTACTGAAGCGCAGCGGTTCTCAATCTTTTTTGGCCCACTGACTTTCTTTTCAAATAAAATATCCTATGGACCACTACAATATTGCTGACTCCTCACATAATCTATTGTGCAGTAAAAGTTATATAATTTTCGGGAACGTTTTATCAGGGATTTGTTGCAACTCTCTGTGGACCACTAGACATTCCAGGTGGACCACCAGCTGTCCACTTGGAGCAGCAACAGACTCGTAACACGTATTGTGCCTGCCTGCGTGCGGAAACATTGGTCTTGTCGATCGCAACATGATGAACTCTGTGTCGTGGAAGCTCGAAAGTACCAAAATAAAAACAGATTCAAATAGTGCATTACCTCTTTCGGGTCTTGGAAGATCAAATGGCAACCGAATAACGCCAACCAGGTCGTCAAGAGGAACCAGACTTCGTAGAATCGCCCGGATTCGAATCGCTTCGCTTTTTCCCTGAACAGGTTTCAGCGCAAAGCTTGCAATTTAAAAAATTTGAAGCGAAAAACGCTCACCCCACTGAAACCTTTTCGTGAGCCCTTAAAAAGCTGTGCCAATAAAACTACGTGTTAATGAAACAGCCTAATCGCTTTCTTTCAGTCTTTTTTTAAAGCTGATAACAATCAGGTTGCTCAGAGAGTTAAGACAAAAGCAGGTTATGGACAAAAAAGATTCACAACTTGAAAATCAAACCACGTTTTGCCGGAAAAAAGGAAACGAAGTTCTGCATGATTGCAATTTCAATTCTGCATGACCATATTTTCAGCTGCTTTAAACGTTCAGAGCAGGCAGGAGAGTCATATAAAGTGAACAGACTTCCGTCAAACCGATGCTCAATTTTGCTGTAACTAACATCTTTAGGCAAGTGGTTTGTTTTAACAAAACTATAAAAGAACGTCAACTAGCCAGCGTAAATCTCTCAACCTGTGCAATGAGGTTCTGTTCAGGGGCGCATCTTCCAAGCAGGTCGATCAAGGCCGAATAAAAGGCAAGTATCGCGAATCCCATGTGGATCTCGTCGCCGTCATCACCTCGGTCGCTATAGCTGAACAATGTCGGGAAACAAACTCGTCACACGACATTCAAAGTTGCGCATTGCGAAGCATCTCTTTTGTAAAAAAATTAATATGTAGCTGATCATGAAAAGTCAGGAAAACACCTTCGCAAGAGTGTGTAACCAAACAAAGCACAACAGCGAATCTACAGGTCGCTGACAAGAGCTTACCCTGCCCGGCAGACTTCCTTCGCATTCAGCACTTGGTTTTCCTAAAAGCTATTTCAATCTAAACCGCATTTTAACGCTTTGCCAGCAAACTTTTCGATGACGGGTTGGAAGAATTCGCTTAAACGTTTAGAAAACATTTTACACAAAACAACCAACTACAATATATAAGGAAATAAAGGCCAGCATTGGATCCTCCGAATCTGTACAAGCGTCCCGCAAGTGCTCACCGGCATTGAGAAAACTTTACATCCGGGCCATCACGATGCGGATCGCGGCAGATTTGCAGCGCTTCGGTGATCGCCGACAGCAGGCCTTCACCCCCTTCACCCCTCAAACTCGGGCCGAAGCATTCGGGTCTTCTGATTAGAAGGCGAACGACCAAGTTCGCATTCTCTTCCACACTTTCGCCTGGGTTACAAACAGATCAAAACAGATCATTTGATTTCCTTGTTTCTAAGGTGGTTGTTTCGTTCAATCTACCATTTCGTAAGAGCTTCCTACCATTGACAAACACGGCGTGCTTCAAGAAGTCCAAATATCTTTCGCCTTCAACAGGGCTCCATCCAATATCCGGGTACCCTTGCCGCAGTAAGATGTTACTGCTCTGCAATCCACACTCTGCCAGGTTTTCAACAATCTGTGGTTGCAAAGGAGGAATAATTTTTTGTTAGTTATTTGTAAATGATGCATTGAAGGACGTTGCAAGACAATGCATATATTCAGTTAATGTCTTAGCTCTTTACTGCAAAAACCAAGTCTTTGTGCATGCAGTATTGACGAGTTGTGCTCTTTAGAGAACGATTTTTCAAATTACACTTTTCGGTATAGAGTGTTTTGAATGTGGGCTCGAGCATACTATGAAAGACGGTAGCTTACAACATCAACAATCAAAATTTAAGTTGCCTTTTCCAAATCTGCGCCTTGCAAGGCTAGAGCAAGTTCGTTGTTGTCCATCACTGATGCAGCAGCGACATCTAGCGGGGTAGAACCGCGCATTGACGGCGATGCTGTGAATAGAAAAATTGCTTGGATAAAAAATGAACGAATCGCGCGGGTTAGTCGAAGGGGATGTTTAACCCACATGTATCTCAAAAAAATGAACGTTGTGCGCTGAACTAGAACAAAACAAACAAGACATTCATCCCAACTTCAAGGTTAGAAGAGACTGGGATTTCACCCACAAGCAAAACGTTCATATTTTACACAGAATGAAGCAAAACATTGATTGTTGGCGATTTTTTCAGACGGTGGAAAGCGGTGTTCAAACATTTGATAAAAAACTACGTCAAGACATCATGACGTAAGCTGCCAGAGAAGATGCGGTTCGGTTGAGGGAGGAGTTTCAGGATCGGTTAAGAATTATCCGCAGCAACATCCACGCACTTCGAGGAGGTTGGGGTGACCTGATACGAGCGACCCCACCTACCCAGTCTCCCACCTACCCAGTCCAACCGATCCATTCTCCAACATAAACCGAACGTGGTCAAACATTGCTCCCTGATTCAAGCGGCTGATTCGACAGAAATAGCAAAGAAAACGACAACATGCTGCCACCATGTGAGGAAACTGAATGGATCGATCTGAGAAAATAAGATAAAAGATCTTCGGTTCTCTTTTCTAGATGTTCGTTGATAAACTTTAGCAGGCTCGAGAAATGTCGTAAAGAATTGCTTTCAACACAGCGAAGTTAACACGGAGAAAAACAAAAAAACAAAAGTAAATTTTGTTAAGCGATTAGGTTATTATTTGTTTTTTATTTTTAACAATGTAGATAGCTCCATGCAACACAAAAACCATTACCAATACTTCGCAGTTTTAAAATAAGCGTAACAATGATAACAGATTAAATATACATGAGGTGGAACAAACACCACCGAAGATTTAAATTTACCGACATCATTTAGAAATCAACAAACATTTAGAACTTAAAGGCATAAAATTGACAAATAAACGGAAAATTGACACAGGTAACACAGAAAAAATCAAACAAAGTGAATTTCTTTGTGATTTACACGAAACGTTTGTTTCATTTTCAGTTTCAACACGGTGTCACAGTTTCTAAAAAACAGGTTTATGAGCAAATAACGCCTTTGTCTTATATTTAATTTTCCAAAGCTTCAAGTAATCGTATTCATTCGCCGCTTCACTTTTAACTTATTTTATCAAAATTTAACACGATGCATACCGTTTTCATTCTCCTCTTCCCCCAGCACACTGACCATGACTTTCATCACCGTTTCGTGCATGCAAAGAACTCGCATTAAATTAGGATGTTGATAAAAAACTTTGTTGTTCATGATTTTGCTGCAAAACAAGCACAAAAGTTGAACGTCATGTGACAACGAGATGTTCTGCTAATGCTTAAATTTTGGGGGGGAGAACGAGCATCTCAGTCAAGCTACAAATCTCAGGAGCAAACGCTTATGAAGGAGTCGGTAAGTCAAGTCGCAGTCACCCACTTTAATTCGTCAATGATGAGGCTTTCCTCGTTCCGACCAAGTTTCACCGACAGCAGAGATCGAAGCTGCGACAAAGCATCGAGCAAGCTCATAGTGTCTTCTTCCGAAGTGGCACTGATGCAGTAAGTCTTTCGAAGTGCGTTATGAAGCTGAAAACATGAAATTGGTGGATGGAGATTTGAAGCCAAGCAGCTGGCCTGAAAATTGCTTTCTTTTTGAGGAACACTATCCTGTTTTAAAAGTAAAACAGTTCGATTCGACACATAAGAACAAAAATCTTTGTAAACAGTCATTTGCCTACGCCAGTACAACAATACTTTTGAAAAGTTTCCAGTTATCGTTTTTGACTTAAACTGTTCATACAATTAGAGCAACAATTGGACGACTGCCCTCTCATCGTTACCTCGCCTATGCCGTTGTACTGGCGATAGAGCAAGCTGAATATTTCACGAACCAAGCCCGGGGATTTGATATTGCTCTCCTGGGTCCATGCAAGAACCGTTGACGTCACGAGCCTTCGGATTGACGTCACTTCTTTTTGTTCGTCATTGTTGTTTCCTTTCTTTTCATCAACACTGTTACAGTTAGCGATTTTTGAAACCAACAGTTTCAGCTTCGATCTGTAGGATTGCTGCTGCAGATAAAACAGAGGCACGGATGAGAAGGAATAGTTATAATTTATGTCAGGAGCCACCATCCTTTTTGAAACTGAGAACTACTCTTGGGTACTTATTAATGCGAAGGTCTACCAGTTTGATGCACACTTCTGAAATAAAAATTTACTCAATTCATCTTTGATTATGCTATTATTAATTGATGATGTTCATCTATGTGAAGACATTGATGTTACTGCTATTTCTAAAACAAGTCCGAGGGCGACCCACGTGGACCCCACGGGCGACCTGGTGCCCGCGGGCAACGTGTTGGTAACCCCTGATCTATATTATAGATTATATTGAAGTGTTTTCAAATGTAAAATTTACATTTGCTGTATTACTGACACAACCACTGTATGCTGTTGAGAAACTCGTTTCTACGCAGTTATTGCACTTTTGTTGTACAGGTCTACCAAACGTTTCCACGGTCCAAAAATACAATGGACTGCTGGTGCGAAGGTATCGTATCGTCATAATGGACAAATTGCCTCAAGAGGCTTTAAAAGAACCTTCTTAGTCTGCGCTATTACCAGCAGTCAAAGTCAGGTCTCAAACGGCAGTGATACACGAAAAGAGTCGGCAGTTATTTTTGTAGTGCAAGCCTAAGTAATGGTTTATTCCATCGCAGGCCTTAGTTTCACAAACAAACGTTTTCGACTTGGACGCCATATTAGATCCACCACAGTGGAAGCTGGTACGGACCAAATCACTACCTCAGTGTCATCTGCTTCATTTTGATCAATTTGTTCTCCGCAGTGACGTAGGAGTTCCATGTGGAAGTTCCACATCATATCCCGGATGTTGTTTGGCAAAGGACAATCGGCCTCCTTTTCTTCGGACCGGAAGCTGTAGTCCAAGGTCAAACACAAAGAGATATTATATTTAACACGCGGATGATTATTCACGTTTGCTTTTAGCGTGTTGCATATAAAAAGTAGTTGGTCGTAACATCACGTGATGGCAGCAGACTTGTCAGAAAACCATGGTAGTTTTTTAGAAAAATGTTGCTCTGAAAAAGCAGTACTTCAGCAGCAGAAGCTACATAGGCAGGGCTACCATTGATCTAGAAACAAAAATAAGGACAGCTGAGGAAAATTTGAATTCATCACCTAAGAAACAAAACAATTTGTTCTGTTTGCACGACTAATGTCAGATCATATATTTGCCTATTTATCTTCAGGAACCATTTGCTTCAGCAATGTCTTATTCTCGACTTCCTTCTTGTAATTGTCACGGAAAACATTTTTTCGCTTCATTATTTCTTGAATCAATTATATGCTAATGGCATGCATGTCCATCAGATATTGTCTATTTAAAAATGTTACGCTGCAGAAAATAAGAAAAAATAAGGATGCAAGTCACAAATGAGGACATTTCTTAGAAATGAGGACAGTAATATTTTCTAAGACGTAGTACTGCAAAACAAGGACAAATCTTAGAAATAAGGACAGTATGGTAGCCCTGTACATAGGTGAATATTCACTGCCTTGTCTAAAACATTTTGAATAAATATTCACACCGCAAATGATCGATCGGCAGTGACTTTCCATAAACAAGTCAGTAATTCATTTGAAGTTGAATAACTGGTGTGAAACTAGCTGGTGGGCTGGTGTGAAAATAGCTGGTGTGGTGTTGTGAAAATAGCTGGTGTGGTGTGTGAAAATAGCTGGTGTGGTGTGTGAAAATAGCTGGTGTGGTGTGTGAAAATAGCTGGTGTGGTGGGGTGAAAATAGCTGGTGTGGTGTGTGAAAATAGCTG
>Ga0210059_1008878_pt1 | contig 15773 bp, 5 predicted proteins | sample Ectturendosymbi2_FD_188042 | JGI IMG/M metagenome (GOLD analysis project Ga0210059, IMG submission 188042) | Ecteinascidia turbinata endosymbiont from Florida, USA - Sample 2 (SPAdes) (version 2) | ecosystem: Host-associated > Tunicates > Ascidians > Unclassified | place: Key West, Florida... | reverse complement strand
TTTACTAACTTACATCACAACTTTTGAACCTGAAACCCTAGCAGGTCATCCAAAGTATCAAAAGACTCGGATTGTAGCCTAGTTTCCAGTAAAAACTTCAGCGAAATACTACCACCTAACGGTTGGCGCCCAAGGCCAGGCAAAGTGGGCCAAGGTGGCCTAAAAGTCCTTCACTTATGACGTCACTCACAGAAAACCCGCACCCCCCAGGCAAAAAATTTTTTTTCGAGTGCAATCTACTAGACTGGCCGATCTGTTTGAGCCGTTGAACAGCTCTCTAGTGCAATCGGCGGAGGAGCTAGGGCGTTGGTAAGGCAACTGAAAATTGCTGTTTTTTAGGCTGAAATCAAAGTACGAATATCACGTAGGCCGGCTCTATACGTGTTAATTAGCAACCCTGGGAATGATGTTCACACCACCACAACTATTTTTGGTTCATCATAATCCCTCCTGTGACAGATGTGTACATGATGCTTAAGAGAACAGAATGTGAAAAGAGAGTTTGGTCAACAAAATGTAGCTAAGGAAAGATTGAGCATCATCTAGACCTGTAAGCTGTCCTTGATAAGCCGCACGGAATGATGAAAAATATCCTTATAAGCCACGGCTTACAATCAAGTAAATATGGTATTAAAAACATCAGAATATGCAGAAAACCTGATGCTTTCAATAAACACCTTCAGCTCCGGTGTACAAGATATTCGTACCTTGAGCCACTTTTCACCACCATAACTCACCAGCCAATTGAGCTAGAGAGCTGTTCAAACCCTCTAAAGATGTGGGAAGTCTTATAGTTTTGATTCAATAATTGTAAAGTTTTGGATTTTAGGTTTTTGTGGGTGACGTCATAATAGGGACAGGTTTAGGCATTTTAGGCCCAGGTCACCAGGGCCTGGGTGCCAATGCGAAGAACCAATTTTTTGACTCAACATTTTAGTGGAAACTAGGCTATAATACAAGCCTGTGATTGGCTATCTAGGATTTCTGGTTCAAATGTTACGGCCAACAAGCCACATTTTTGAAAATGATTTAATATGTTGGTAATTGATTAGTGCGAATGCAATAAAATGTTTAGCATGTTTACCACTACGAAGTGTCAGTTAATTTTGAAACTCAAGTGAATGGATTTATCTAAGAATGACATTTTTATAGTTTTCATAATCACAGGTGTGTTGTGATTTATTAAATTTAAGTTACATCTGAAGTAAGTTATGCAGTTCCAGTGAATGCAGTTATTTGGGAAAGACGTAATTTAAAGCTGTTGCAGTTTGTGTTGTGATATAACTTTTCCTATAGCCTTTAGGTTGGATAACCAATAGATTGCAGTCCAGTCTTAGGATAGGCAAATTTTGGGGTTCATTAAATCTTGCCATTTCAACAAACAGCTAGACTCATTTTTAACCATGACATAATAGAATCAAAATAATTATTAAAATAAAACAAATGTGAGGCTAGTTTGTTAGGATAATTTTCGTGTTACTTGGTAATCTGCATTAAGACTTTACACCTGGACAAGGCATTTACAACATGACACAAATGATTCACAGGCAGCTATGCCCCTTTTTAATTTTCCACAAAATATGAACACTTGTCTGTTTCATAAACTACACACGAAAGTTTTGATGCTTATACAAAAATGCTGACTATTTTCATAAATAATTATAGATATTTATGATTGCCACTGCAATTTTTTTATTCCTTTAAAAATTTTAACCATGTCATTAAAAAGCTATTTTTGTCATTAAAAAGCTCTGTTTCTAGTCAAGTTCACACATGTCCAGGGCATGTCTATGAAAAGGTACCAATTCAGACATTTGGCAGTTTTAGGGAACTGGAATACCGTTTTGACAGCATTATTCTCCTGACCACTTTTGGCCTGCAATAGTGACCCTGACAAAGATTCAGCCATGGACCAAATACTCTCATTGTAGAGTGGACTAGGCTCTTGCAAGATAATCAGTCTCAAGATAAAGCTTGTTGAAACAAAAAAAATCTGAACTGAAATTATTTTGTTCAATGTTTTAGCTCATAAATAAAATCTTTTATTTATCTTTTTTTTATAAACCAAAATTGTTACACCATTTGTTTACTGTCCCCCTTTTTACTGAACAGCCCATCATAAGTAAGGCTTTAGGGTCAGAGCCAAAGCTTAAGCAATTTTGGATGGCTGGGCCTGGACAGGAAATGTGAACCAAAAACTTTTAGATGGAGAGTCGTAGACTAGAACTTGGGTTCCATTTCCACAGCCCTAGTTAGTGGGGCAAGCGAGTTATACAAATAATGTAACGATTTTCAATGAACCAAATTATTTTGGAGCCAGAGCAAAAAACTTTCAGATTTCAGAGCCAGAGCTGGAGCCAAAAACTTGAGCCAGACATTGGAGTTCTGGCTCCACAGCCCTTATGAGTTCTTAAAATGCAATTAATGCAAAAAAGGCTGAGATTCAGCCTCAGGTTTCACTTGGAACCTACAATACTCTTTTAAACATTCATCTGCATTTGTCCCAGTTTGATATTAACAAATGATAATATGTAAGTCTAACTTTTAGCATTATTATCAGCTATATGTAAACTATGCCTAGCTTAGCAAGTACTGGGCCTCCTTTTACTCATCTGAAAGTTATCTATTCCTAAACAGGCATATTTATAGTAGAGATCGTGATATATCAGCTGATATTTCGCTGTTACCGATACATCAGTGTCGGCTAAAATTGCCAATTTTATCAGCCTCAGTAGGTGCTGACAAAACACCATCATATTCCTCATGCATCCAGACAACTTGTGCAAGAAATCCCAACAAAGCAAGTCAACAGTTATTTTGCACAAATGTTAGCAGGTGTGTTTTCACAAACAAGCAGACTAGGTAAACCATGGATCATATGCTGGTTGTTAAAGCCAAAACAAAAGCATCATCAGGAAGTTTTGCAATGCTTGAAGCTTATTGCCTAGACCAGTGATTCTCAATCTTTTTCAGCTTGCGGCACACTAAGAAAATATTTAAAAAATTCATGGTACTCTTATTACAAAACAAAGTTGCTCTAAAAAATTGAATGCGATGGGTGTGCCTACAGATAAGATTGAAGCAAGCTTCCGTAGATCCTCGTTGCCAAGCACACCCGCATTTCGTATTACTTCCAAGAAGTTGTTGCCAAGCACACCCGCATTTCATGTCAGTTCCAAGAAGTTGTTGCCAAGCACACCCGCATTTCGTGTAAATTCCAAGTCTCTCTCATTTTTGCTTTTAATTTCTGTCAGAGCAGAAATTCCACATTCACAGATCAATGAAGATGCAAATGACAAGATTATTTTGATAGATTTGACACCGATCATTTAATAGGTTTTGTAAGCAGATAGCCATAACTCGTCCCAGTTGTTTTGCGGAAACAATGCTTGAAAAAATGGGTCGTTCTGTAAATCAATGAGTTGCATTTCTTCAGTAGAAAGATTGTTTTGATTCATTGGTTCCAAGTGGATGAACTACCCATCTAAAGTTGTTAACAATAAACTCAAGGAAGTAATTTTGAAGTGACAGCTGTCCTCAGGGTTCCCACATGGTATTGAAAGTATTGAAAAAGTATAGAATTTCAGAATTGGTTTTCAAGACCTTGAAAAAGTATTAAATTTGGCCAAAATATACATCAAATATTGAAAAAGTACGGAAATTCTAAAAGAAAAGAAATTTGAAGTACCTGAGCAGAATTTTACTGAAAGCAAAGCAGTTCAATATTTATACAACGTGCAAAATAGAGTTTGGTGATCAAGAATTTTAAAAGATGAAGAGAAGTTACAGTAGTGAACTTTTTTAATTTAGTATTGAAAAAGTATGGAAAATGAATTTTTAAAATGCGTGGGAATCCTGTGACCTCTGGCAAATCGTTCATGATTTCAGGAACAATTTCCTTTTTCACAGGGGATTCATTAAGAGTGGGGAACTAATCAAAGATTTAACTTTTCGTCTAATGACCATAGCTTTGATGTTGCTGCAATTATATTTTCTGATGGCCCATAAGAGACTGGAATTCAAATTGTTCAGTTTGTCAAACAAGTCAGAAAGAAACAGAACTTTCAGCCACCAACATGAATTGGTTATTCATAAAAATTTTAAGAAGTTCCACAGCACACCTGAGAATCTATTGCAGCACACTATTGTGCCATGGCACACAGTTTGAGAACCAATGGCCTAGACTATGCTACCATGTGCAGATGTTGTATACAAATAAACTCTGGTTGTACTTCAAGAGAAGTTTTCGCAGCATGAAAAGTTTGACTATACTTTAGGTGCAAAAGTCCAATCGATGCCTAGTTTAGTGTAGATTAATTTTTAAGAAAAGCTTGCATGAAAAATTTACTGCGTTATGTTAAGCAGCATTTGTGGTATTCTGAATATATGATTACAAATGCAATCACTACTCACTAGTGATGTCAACTTTTGTTGTGAAGCAGTTGCATGTAACATCTTAAAAGGATTCTCCTTTTCATAACATGTTGTGAGCCGGTGTACAAGTATACCTTTGAAATCATGTATTGAGCCCTTAATTTTGTGCCATTCTGCAACTCCATAACCTGCCAGTTGATTGTGCTAGAGAGCTATCCAAACCCTAAGATTCGGCGAGTCTTCTAGTTTGCAATTAAAAAACATTTTGGTTTTGTTTTTTTGTGGATGACATCATAAGTGGGGTAGTTTTTCGGCCATTTTGGCTCAGGTTTCCTGGCCCAGGGCCCAACCGCTAGATCAGTGGTTCTAAACCATTTTACGCACTTGTACCGCCTGAGCTTTCATAAAATTTTCTCGTACCCATTGTCTGAAATCAAAAAGTAATTGATACTAACGTACTGTCATTGCAATGAAGATACTGTATGCAAGCTAAAATGTGTTGTTCGTTGGAAATGTTAATTAACAGTAACCACGAGGCACATTAATGGTAATTGTGAACTCACAATCCAAGCTGTTTCAATATGCTGGTTTGTGGACATGGCGCAAAAGTTACAAAAGTGCTTCTCCAGTATTTCTAAATTACGTTGAAGCGATGATTTCGCAATTAGTCCAATAGCAGCACAGTCCTCAATATTCATTGTTGCATCGCAACTGCTGTTGTCTGTTTGAGCACGACCAGCAAAAGCAGTGTTTGTGACAATGCAACTTACACAAGCTAAGAGCAAAGTGTTTGTGATTGAATCAGAACTACCATGGCATTATTACATAATCACTGGATGCGTAATCCGCACATGTGTACATTAGTTGGTTGTCATGATGACTTGTTCTTATAGAATTTACTTGTGGTGGACAGGCGGTAATCAGTTGTAGCCAAGTGCTGCTTAATATAAATAATTTTGTTTAGGCTAGGTTGCAGACGACTGGCTAACAAACATACTATCATAGACCAAAGAAGTTTCTGCTGTTTTGGAAAAATTTATTTTTGGCAAAGGTTAATTGAATACAGTATTGCACTAACTTTAATCTGGCCTTAACTTGATGCTCTGTTTTGTACTTCCTTCTTCCTTATCATTGTTCACCATCTTTCAACTTTCAAGCACTGCTTTTGCTTTCTTTGTTGTAAGCACTATTAGCAGTTTTCTGTCATTCAGTGTTCTGTTCTTATTACTTTGTTGTTTTTAACATTCTGTTTTTATTCACGGTACTGTTTATTCATTGCAGACAGTGTATACTATGCTAGCAAGTTGATCAGATTAATTGAAATCATATGAAAATATTGAATTTGCTGCAATTTCACAAATTTCAGCTCATAAATCCTGATTTTTGAAGTTTTTGAAAAATAAGTAAGGCATAAGAATACATTATATTTTTGATAATGAAGCAGCAAACAAGATTTAAAAATTTTGTAAATTTCGGTTATCAGTATCAGTCATTGGTCCATGAATGGCCAATATATCGATAACAGCCCCAAAATTCCATAATGGTCGATCTCTAATTTATAACCTATTTAACTTTAAGAGCAACAATCATTCTGGTGCTATTTAAGAAGCCTGCATAACTGTATAAGATTTGGTTGAACCATTGCTACAAACATGCATGATGACCTTTCCCAATGCTTGTTGTCTAGTATTTCATGTAGAGATCTATTGATAAGGCTTTTTGGGGCTGATATGATGTTTTTCATTTTTCATTGCCAATAACCCATGCTGATACTTTTGCATTACTCAAATCACAGCTGAAAGAAATTATAGTGCAGTTTTTCTTTCAGTATATAGATCACATAAACAAAAGAATCACACATGTTACAAAGGAAAGAGCAGACTGTCATTGAGATATGCTGGGAACAAGTAGCCAGTGTCTAATTTGCCTTTAGCCAAAATGATTGGTTGAAAGGGTCACGCAACAAGTTAGGAACACATGACCTGTGATGTCTGTAATGGCTCAGTCTGATGGACAAGCGTTGTCATAGTTTTCAGTGCTGGCAAGCTGTTAGCAGCATCTTGTCTGTGTTATGTGAACTGTAGGCTCAACCCCAAAGCCTTAGCCCTTATCTCTTGTCATGTGACCACTTCAACCTACCGTGTTCGCCTCAAGGCAAAATGGCCCCAGCACAGTTTCTGCCTAATAAGACAAAATAGACACTACCTTACAAAAACCAATGAAATATATATACACAAATTACACAAGCACAATTGCAAAGATTAATCATGAAGATGACACAATGTCATTGCGTAGATAACACAATATCAAAATAACTTATCATACAAACAACAGTTATAGCGCATATTAAACCAACTCACAAAGATGTTTTCATGTACTGTTATGGGATGTTTTTATCCGGTGTGGCTACTGTAGTCCTTAGCTATCTCTCTAAATCAACCGTGCAAATGAATACAGAAGCAGGTAAACATGTGTTACAACATAGAAGTACTTTTGTTTAGGCTTGTGTGCCTTGCTCAGATCTCACAAGTGGGTAAACAACAATGTGTGACACATTATAACAGAAACCATTACTTCATTGCGAGGAAGAACCTTTAAATTCTTCACAAACCTGGATCACTAAAGCAGTCAACCACCACAACATGTACCCTGATTTGTTTGCAGACAGTCATCTATCTGCTTGCCACATGAAAACCTTTTAGCGAATGTTATGTAACAGAGTGGTTTATTGGAACAATTGCACAGCAGTCTGATTAATACACACTACTTGTAGTTGGACTTGGAAGACTCCACACCATAAGGAACAGGACAAAGAATTCTCGTTAATCAACCAGAGACAAAGCATATAATTGGGTTTCCAAACACCCATTGCAGAGCAATAGCATAGCTACTTTTGAGTGAATATTATCAATTATGTTGGTGGAATTTTGCTGATATGATATATTTGCAACATCACTAGATCGACCGATATATATCAACATGCCGATGCATCAGTTGAGCTCTAATTTCATGTTACCTATTACAATTGTCCACTGCACTAACGACTTATCTAGTCTAGACCTTGAGAGGATGCAGAGCAACACACCCAAGAACAGCGGTTCCCAAGCGGATTCCCAGACCCGTGGGGGTCCGAAACAAGAGTTTCATAGATCCTAAATGCGATTTGCAAGGGTTAAAGAAAGTTTGTATACTCTTAGATATATTTTTTTCAAAATAGCCAAAATTTATGAATCTTGCAAATGCTATTACTCAAAAGAACAATATATCCAGCTTAATTATTCTAGCTTAAGTATGAAAGTTAAACAACTTGACTGAGTGTTTTCTGTTGTGTTGTCAGTAGGCTTGAGCATATACAGGCAGACAGCCAGGTAAGGTTTGGAGGGGTAAAATACATTTTTTGGGTGGAAATATTTTGGGCTTTATTGCATGTTTAGAACAATCTTTTGGAAACAACAAAATTTGGAGGACACAAAAAATTTGGGAGCACTGCCCTGAATGGCCCCTCCTGTGGCTACAGGCCTGAGCCTATGTATTACGCGTAGTAATTGAAAAACAAAGATTCTGAAAAATCAGACTGCTTTTGTGATTTCTATACTTTTTCAAAATGAGGGGGTATGAACATCACCTTATTTTCATGAAAAGGGTGCCAGCGTCTATAAAGGTTGGGAACCTATGCCCAAGAAAGAACAAGGTTAGCAATAACTTATGTTCTAGATTACAAAATTAAAGTGGAAATGGCCATACAACATATTATGAATTTATAACATGATTTATTCTCAAACTTAAATGAGGAATACCTTGGGAGAGTTGGGTACAATACAGGGGCGCATCCAGGGGGTCTGTTTGGCTGTCATAACAGATCCCTTTGTACCACAGGCAGGCTACTCAGCATTAAGGCCAATGATAAAATATCAAACGCTGTCACTGCAGGTCTCTAATGCGGGTAGTTTAAAACAGTCAACAGCCTACACTTCCCTTCTAACCTTGCATAGTACTATTACAAAACAACAACGTCCCTGCCTTCGTGCCTTGTCTGAATGGCAATTGCGCAATGACATGAAAAAATTCACGTCTTTGAATACTTCAAATTGATATTGCCTTGAACACACATGTTTCTGAATTTCCTCCTCTGGCAGTGCCAACTCCAATGCAAGCAAAGCTGTCAGAAGCTTGTACAGTTGTACACTGCCACGCACACGCAGAGCTGTTTTGTAATGTTTTGCTTCATGGCGAGAGGACACAGTGTCCAATCGCGATCGTTTTGTTTTGCAGTTTTGGCCTAAATTTTACACCAAATAGGTTACCACTAAATCAAAAAGTTTAGGCCTTACTCAGCATCACGCCAAGTAATGCGGGTTCGTTTCAACTTCACCTATATTTTTAAGAGGAACTTCTCATAATGAAAGGCACGACAGCTAGCCTCAGAAATTGTGGTCGCATTATCTGAACAAAATATTAGTCCAAGCGTTCTATTCGAAAATAGCTTGTTTAGAATTGAGCAGTTGACGATGTTTTTTCTGCACAAAATGTCCCTTACTGATTTCGAGTAAGTCACTTTTACATTACGATGTAAAGTAATCAGAGCAATTGCAACTCAATCGTTCTTCTCCGCCGTGGTTTGGCAAGTATATTAATAACACAGTCATCTTTGACAGACAGCGCTCCAAAGACGCAGTGGCTCGATTTTATAAATGTATGTACACATAGGTGGCGAAACCGGGGGTGCTGCATGGGCCTAGGCCATCCCTCTTTTTTCTGGGGAGGCCTATCCTCCCCAGAAAATCTCTTTTTCTGGGGGCCTATCCTCCAGGAGGGGCCTATCTTCCAGGGGGGCCTATCCCCCAATTTTACCTAAATGAGTTTGAGTTACACAATTAGTATTGGGTATTGTTCGGTAAAAAATGTGCAGATATTTTGCTGTATTTCAGCAATATTTTTTGCAATTTGGCAGGATTTTGTAGATGTTTGGCAGAATACACAGTGCTCAATCTGGTCACTCTGCTTGGGCTCGCTTACCGCATTGGTGTTGTCGAACAGTGTTGCCAGATTGCATAATTCTACACAATGGTGGAATTTTTCAACCTTGTGTGTAGGAAAAATTTCGTGCCACACTATCGACAAATTGGTGCAATTTGATGTAATTTTAAGCGTTTTAACACCATTCGTAATAGTAGAATTTTGCTGAATCTTATATGCAAAATGACAAATGTGACAGATCTATTTCAATTGTTTTTTTGTTTTGCATTGCATTCGCAACATAATTGGCATCTTTGCAGACAACTTGCTACATATGCTGTCTTGTCTTTGCATTTTGTAATCTAAAAGTGCATGACAACATAGATGTCAATGCCCTTGCAACTGAACTATAACCATTGAAGAACATCATCGTCTTTTGTACCTGATATCTTCGAAACTGTACGTAATGTCAGCAAAGCTCCTACCCCAACGCATGGGCATCGGAAGGATTTTTTTCCAGGGGGGGCCAAAAGTGATGAAATTTTATTTTTCTTCTAGAAACTAAGAAAACAGCCTTTTTTGCCAAAAATGTAATAAAAAATGTCAAATTTCAAAATCTAGAGACAATGCCCCCCTGACTCCCACTCCCGATGCCCATATCTTAGGAGAATTTGCAAGAGTACTATATGACTGTACTTGACACAGGGCGGTCGCAAGCATGGGGAGAGTGGTGCCTGGATCCTCATTTAAAAGATGTGCCACAACATCACGCTACTTGATGCAGTCGAAGGGCTGCATGTTGTAAGGAACAGTGCAGAGAATTTGCGTTAATTAATCAAAGACGAAGCAGCAACTTGGTTTTCCAAACATTCCACGCAGAAGACTAGCGTAGTGGCTTTTATGAGCAAATATTGCCAATATGCTGTGTATCGGAAGAATTTTGCTGATATAATAGTTTGGCAACATCACAAAATTCATCAGTCGGTTTCTAGTCTGAGAGAAAGTGTAGTTTTATGCTGAAAAGTGATATCAAAAGCTGCCCTTCCATGACAGACCCCTTTTTCTAAGCTAGATGCACCACTGTTACAATAACAATAGGACATCTGTGACGGAAATTTTATTAGAAAAAATATTTTCACAAAATAATTTGATTTTTAAATTGGTCAAGTCAAAAAATTTTCAAAAATAATTTTTAAGAAACAAAAAATCTTTACAAAGTTTTTTTAAATTATAGCAACAATTTTGAGTGCATCTGTTACAGAATGTTCTGTGGTTTTGATATTATCTTGCCAAGGGAACGTTTTTGGATGGCTTAGCTTTATCTTGTTTATGGCTGTAAGGGTGCTGCATTGTTGTTTAATTGTTTGTTACATCATTATGCCCTTGACAGTGGGTCTTGCATAGTTGTCCCTTCAAAGGCATTTATCTCTGTAGGATGGGTAGATGGTTAAATGCTTTCTTCTCAGCTATTTATTGACACTGTTTATGGGTTTTATTTAACACTTTGAGAGCTGGCGTACAATATATTTGTACTATGATTTCGATCAAAAAAACAGCAGTTTTTGGTTGCCTTACCACCACCATAGCTCCTCCGCCGATTAAGCTAGAGAGCTGTTCAATGGCTCAAACAGAACAGACAGTCTAGTAGATTACACTCGAAAAAAAATTTTTGGTTGAGGGGTGCAGATTTTTTGTGACTGGCATCATAAGTGAAGTAGTTTTAGGGTCATTTTGGCTCATGTTGCCTGGCCTAGGGCCCAACCGCTAGGCCAAAGTGTTTCGCTGAAGTTTTTATTGGAAACTAGGCTCAAGTCCGAGTCTTTTGAGCCTTTGATCGACTTTCTAGCATTTCTGGTTCAAAAGTTATGATCTAAAATAAACAAATTAATTAATTATCTAATTAGCTAATCAGTCAAATTTTTTTACTAACTTACATCACAACTTTTGAACCCGAAATCCCCGCAGGTCATCCGAAGTATCAAAAGACTCGGATGGCAGCCTAGTTTCTAGTAAAACCTTCAGCGAAATACTACCACCTAACGGTTGGCGCCCAAGGTCAGGCAAAGTGGGCCAAGGTGGCCTAAAAGTCCTACGCTTATGACGTCACTCACAAAAAACCCGCATCCCCGAAGCAGAAAATTTTTTTTCATGTGCAGACTAGAAGACTTGCCGTGTCTTTTGAGACTTTTACCGGGTCTGTAGAGCATACCGGACCGCAGAAACTCCCGCGCAAAGCCACATGCATTTAGGCAGGTTTTTTTCCAAAAATCGCCGAAACCACCCAGGTGCCAAAGTGTTAATAAAAAACAATCACAGCACTTTGCAGAGCTGAAGATGCCTGCTTTGTAGGCACAAATCCTGTGTCTGTTAGCATCCTATAGCTGTGATTGATTCTTGGGTGTTTTATAACCAGGGGTCCGCAAATACTTTTTGGCGCAACCCTAAAAAATAGTTATAAATTCTTGTGACCCAAACATTTTATATGAGCATGTAATTTTGTCGAAAATACTCTAAATTTTAGGACTACTATTGACGGTAGAAATTTGCTTGCAGCAAAATGGTATGAAACTTAGCACATAAAACAGTATATCGTTGTATTTATGCTGTCTAATAAGAATGGCAAATCTAAAAGGTACATTTAAGTTGTGACGCAAAGTGGTAGGTTTCATGACCCAAATTTGGGTCTCGGCCCACTATCTGCGGACCCCTATTTTATAACAATTCTTCTGATAACGAAAGCTTTTCACATGGTGCAAATGGGTCACCATTTGGTATCATAGAACATTGACAGAACTGAAGATTCACTTTAATGCTGAATCACTCTCAACACAATTAAATAATATTATGCACATTATAATAAAACGCCATGCAGATTACCTTGAACCAACATTTGATAGAAACAGAACTTAGATAAATATGACACCTTCAAATATATTGAAAACCCAAAGTTGAATTCAAACAGTTCAAGCATGACTCACCCTTGTCTTTCTTGTCTGACATGATGATACAAACAACAAAATAGTTACACCTTGAACTTAATAATCCTAATGAAAATATCACTAAAACCTAAATGCACAAAATGCTAAATTTCATTTTATGTATTTAAGAGCCATGCACACACAACACCTGCAAATACACCATATATGAATTTTTCATAATTTTTTTCCAAGCAAAAAGTTCATAGACTTTACTGCTATGAAAGCTTAAACAGTTTTTTTAAGGTGTTTTAGAGACCCGAATCTGGTCCCCAGAATTGAAAATCAGGTTCCTAGAACCAGAGAAAATTATTATCGGATCCCTAGAATCAGAGAAATTAGGTCCCTACCAGTTACCTTACATTTTCCTTTAAAAAAAACTGGTCAACAAACCTAAGTCTTTGCGTTGCTGCATTGATCACCACTCACCAATTGCATTAAACACAATCCAGGTCACATCTTTTTGACTCATGGGTGCATGCTGGGGGTCAGAGATACTGCCATGACAGACCCCTTGTGCTTTGCTGTAGGCAGTCGACAACAAAGCTGATAAAATATCAAACCCTAACTTTTGAACCAGAAACCCTAGAAAGTTGAGCTGATCAAGGACCCAAACGACTTGGAATTTTGCCTAGTTTCCAGTAAAACTTGAGTGAAACACTTCCCTCTTGCACTTGACGCCCAGGGCCTGATAACCTCGATCACAAAAGCCTAAACCTACTCCGCTTATGATGTCACCCACAAAAACTGAAACCATTTGTTCCTGTAATAGAAAATTCCGCTTAATCAGCCCAATTTTTTAACTTAAAATAGGGTGAAAAAGTGTCACAATTCACACTTTTTTGTATTGTTTTCAACAGTTTCACTTTGTTACACTGCTGACCTACACCTAGTGCTTAATTCAACTGTTTTGTCACAAATTGTTTATTTATGCTGTAATCAGCCCAAAATTGTCTGGTCCCAACAAGGGCTTAATAAGTGAGGACTACTGCAAATGAAAATCATAAATAGTTCTTTAAATTTTCAATTACATTTTATTTACATATAAACAAGTTTTAGTTGCAATTACATAAATAAAATTACATTCAGCTCACGGAAACACCTATGTTAAAGATTACTAAGTACCTCACGGAGCACACATAGGGTATTTCACTACTAACTTGGCAAAAATATAAGTTATATGAATGGCAAGCATTTTACTGATTTTTCTTACATGGTTGATCAACCTCTATGAAATTTTTGAAAGCTATTAAATAAATTACTATTAAACAAGAACCAAATCTCAATCAGTCACACAAAAATGTGTGATTGACTACGATTTCAGCTCAAATACACAATTCAATTAATCCAACACTGGACACAATTGACTATGCAAAATATAGTAACCCTATATTTTAGATAGTGTCTACTTTGTCATCAGCAAAGAAAGCTTTGCTGGGGCTATTCAGCTATTCAAACCATGTCCAGCTTTGTCCACATATAATGCTAAGTTTGTGACACTAGCAGCACGGTGAACCTTGTCGAGTCGTTGGTTTGGCTCTCACTACTGTTGCTTTGCCTTTGCTGGATGACACTTTCAATGGGAGTGCTTTGAAAAACTAGATACAGATTTACACTAGGGCATAGGTTCCCAACCTTTTTTGACACTGGAACCCCTTTCATAAAAATAAAGTGATGTTCGCAGCTCATTTTAAAAAAGCTTAGAAATAAATCTTCATTTTTTAAACTACTACTCGTAATACTTATTAGGCCTATACTGAGAACAACACAGAGTACACAGTTCTACTGTCTAAATGTCCATACCTTACTGCCCATTAGAAACAACCTAGTGACTCTTTCATTGCTGCTTCTCTGAAATTATCTGCCTATACCTTGGCACACAGTTACTCAAGCCACGCGCAAATCATTCGAGCAGCAACTGAAACGCGAATGAAACACCCAACTTCAGAACTGTGAGGCAGCTGGCTTCGAACAATGTTCTTGCACAGCCTAGCTTACTTCTATGTCCAAATTCTGCATTACAAAAAAATTCTGTATATTCAAATCTGCATTACAAAATTTGAAATATAAGCATAAATTGTGTGGGGAGAAAGTTGTCGCATACAAGTTTTTCAGGCAAATTTAAGGAAATAATTGAGAAAAATATACTTTGCAACCCAAAAGAATTCCTGCTCCTATACCTATGGGGCTTTCGTACGCAATTTCTGATAACTTTGCGCGTTTGATCACCAGTTGAGTTCTATAGAATCAAACAACAGTTTCAACATAACTGCGCCATAAACATTTAAACGTCATAATATGCTTGCGATCACATCACCAGCCATCTTCAGCGTGGTAACTGCAGCGTGAAACAGAAATAGCAATACACGCATGTAGCAATCGAAATTGTTAAATTAGCAACATCAGCTGGAATAATTATTCTAGATAATCTTTTCTGAGTAATAGCATTTGCATTCTCTCATAAATCTAGGTTCTTGCATCCAAGAACATACAAACTCTCACCCTCGAAAATCGCATTTTGGACTCCCCCAAAAATCTTGTTTCAGACCCCTTGGGATCTAGGAGGAACCACTGCACTAGGGGTTAGGATTTTTTATTTGGGTTAACACGTTCACTGCTGGTGCATGAATATATTGTACTTGGAAAACTGTCTATGGAAAGAAATTCTTTCTCAGCAAAGAATCAGATACTTTAAGATCTTACTGAGTATATATTTCGCCTACGATGTAGGCATCATCAGCTCTTATTCAAATAGAAAACCTAGTACTTGGAAATCAGGCTAAAATCAAGCATATTTCGGCTGTTTTACCAACCACATAGCTCCTCAGCTGATTTTGCTAAAGAGCAGTTCAAACCCTCAAAAGACTCGGCAAGTCTTCAAGTCGGCAATGAAAAAAATGTTTGGTTTCAGTTTTTTTGCTGGTTTTTAGGCTGAAAGAGCCTGACAACTAAGGTCGTAAGGTTTGAGGCCACATGACAAGGACGATATGCTAATCCAAGTGTTGAGGGTTTGAACAGCTTTCTTGCTCAATCGGCTGGTGAGCTGCGACTTTTAGCCAAAATGACCAAGGTTACCTTTTGTGGGATTTGAATTTATATCCAAATTTTAGTTTGTGAGCCATAATTTTGGCTCCAGATAAGCTAGAAAACCGATCATGGGCTCGAAAGACTCGGATGATAGCCTGGTTTCCAAAAAAACATGAGACACAAAATTTGCACAATGTTTTGGTTCCCTGGACCATAAAACTAGGATTTTTGTTGAGAACGTATATATATGTGGCACGGTACCCTGTGCATAATTTCTCCTCACGTATATATACGTGGGCTGGTACCGAGAGTGTCAATTATCTAATTAATCAAATATTTTTATTACTTTAGATCATAACTTTTGAACCAGAAACCCCAGCAGGTCATCCAAAGTATTGAAAGACTTGGATTGTAGCCTAGCTTCCAAAAAAATTCAGGGAA